>Ga0116227_10008966_pt1 | contig 18440 bp, 15 predicted proteins | sample S1TSphgellanicum_FD_89693 | JGI IMG/M metagenome (GOLD analysis project Ga0116227, IMG submission 89693) | Host-associated microbial communities from peat moss isolated from Minnesota, USA - S1T2_Fb - Sphagnum magellanicum MG | ecosystem: Host-associated > Plants > Peat moss > Unclassified... | reverse complement strand
TGAAACAACAAAAAAAAAAAAAACCAAGAAAAAAAACTTGAAAAAGGTGTGGAAATGCAAGGGGAAAAAAATAATGTAGGACAAAAATCATTGCAAACATGTGTCATGATAAAAAATCTAGGAACAATTATGATGCGGGAGACTCCATGATGCCTTAACACTAACAATAAATAAAAGCTATGTAGGAAAAAAAATGTTTTAAAGACCATGCATAGAAAAGAACCTACGTACATCAAACAAGTAAGAAATTAAAACAATATAAGAAAGAAAAAGTAGGTGCAAGTAGAGGAGATGCTCATAGAAGCATGCAAAATTGTTATGCACTAAAATAGAAATGATGCCGCAAGAAAAAAGAAGTGCAACAATTTTTTTTTCAAAAATTCAAATAACTACAAACATCAATCAGAAAAAATAATTGTTGCAAGAAATATGCATTAAAAAGAAGATGAGCAAAGAAACAAAACAATTGTTGCAAGAAATAAGCATCGAAAAGATCACGAAAGAGAGAAAAAAAATTGCTACATGAAATAAACATTGAAAAAATGATTAGTGAATGAGCAAAGCAAAAAGCTCCCGCAAGAAACAAGCATTTGAAAAGAAGATGAGCAAATGAAGAAACAAGCTCTTGTAAGAAACAAGCACTGAAAAGAAGATGGACGTGCGAGGAGAGAAACTACTGCAAAAAAATATGCACTAAAAAAAAGACAAACGTAGCAAAGAAGCATAAAACAAGCATTGAAAAGAAGATGAGCAAATGAAGAAACAAGCTCTTGTAAGAAACAAGCACTGAAAAGAAGATGGATGTGCGAGGAGAGAAACTATTGAAAAAAATATGCACTAAAAAAAAAAGACAAACATTTGAGGAAAGAAGCATATAAAACAAGCATTGAAAAGAAGATGAATGAGCGAGCTGCTTTATTACACACACTAGGTTTAACCTAAAGGACATGGAAAAAAAACAGTGAAAAGGCATGCACATGTCACTTTAGGGCATCTTGAAGTTAAAACTAAGTGCGAAAAAAACAAAACTTAGGTTAAAAAAGTTGAGGCGCTTTACATAATGTGCAAATCCCAGCAAGATAGGGGCATTTGTTTATATTCCACCATTTTTTAAACTTTTAGTCAAGTATTTAAGTATGTAAAGAAAAGCCTTTGAGAATTGTTTTTAGTGTGTTTGGAAGTACTGATATCCAGTCTAATTTTTCATCAGCAATAGACAGAGAGTGTTTCCAATCATGCAAGCATTGCCCTTTTTCCAAATGCTTGCCCTCTTTTTTCTTTTTATCCCATGGTACCCAAAGCTAAATTACTGAAAAAAAATCCACAAAGTAATTCTCAATAGATCTTTACGCTGGGTAATGATGCCCTTGGAGCAAGACGTTCCAGAAATAAGCAACCCTCCAGCTCAGGCGAGCCCTTATTTAGGGACCACCCGGCTCCTCAGCATTACCCTACACATATATGTATGTATGTATGTATGTATGTATGTACACAAATTGGCGCCAAGACCTGCTACTGAATAGTAAGTGTGAGAAAGGACGGGGAAATCGCGAAATCAATGCGTGGCGCTGTTTTCAGTCTATGCGGCTCCACGTGTCTGTCATCCGGAAGTCCTCCTCGAAATCAGACCTGGGACCCGACACGTGGACAGTCAAGCCGTCGGATCCTACGGGGCACTACGGAGGGCTGCAAAACTAGTGGTGGTGGGGTTTTGGTGGCTGCGCATTTACAAGTGTTCGTTGGAGGTTTCGCAAAGTCGATTTTTGTCAGTTGTGGTGCGGATGTTCGTTCGGCTGCTTCTGCTATCTCTGATCAGCTCTCCTTTCTCTTCTGTTGTTCTCTCTCTATTGGGTTGTTGTCGGATCTCGAAAACGTTTTGACTTTGGTGGTTTGTTGTTGCTGCCGTTGTTGTACCAGAGGGTTTTTCTGGTTGCATACATTGCTGCTTGCATTTTTTGTGGTGTACTCAAGTCTCGAACTTTGAGGAGAAGAAGAGCGACCTCGAGAACCTGCGGTCAGAGGAGGTCGGATCTGTGGCGAAAATGGGATGGTTTTGGGCTCTTGTTCTCCGCGCCAACGCATTAGCAGGGTGCGCTTCCGCTCGCTTTATTAGGGTTTTTCAGTGATCCTTTTTTTGGGGGGGTCTCTCTGTTTGGTTCGCTTGTTGTTGATAACATGGAATGTACCAAATCAGAGGATAATATCTGGTTGCTGAACTCTGTGGTTTTTTTTTTGGTTGGTGTTCTGTTCTCAGGCCATTGGTGATGCTACTGTACCCCTTGTGAGTTTCCTAAAGCCATGCTTACTCATGCGAGTTTTCTGTGGAACCTGCCACCCCCTTTTGTCTTGGTTTTTGAGCGATGGTGCTGATGTGTGGAGCTTGGGAGAGATCCTCACATTCAACTTGCGGAAAAGCTTTTGAATGTGGGAAGTGTGGGTCTGAGATCTCGGTTGCTAAGATAGAAGTATCCTTCTCTCAGGCTGATATTTGCAATTTTTGAAAACTTTTTTGTATTGTTTGCTGCATTTTGATCATCTTGTTATTGCTATGGTCTGTTGGGAATTTTTGCAGGTATGCATCCATCAAGGCTATAGAGAGCCCTTTCAAGGAAGATGATCAGCTATGGCTGACCTACTGGGTTCTGTATTCATTTGTGACCCTTCTGGAGTTGGTCGCTGCGCCAGTGATTGCTTGGTAAAGTCTCGTTTTCCTGCTCTCCCATAGGAGTCTGTACATGTCAGTCAGGAGTGTAATTTCCTGCTAAGCTTGCTCTACTGATTACTATTTACAACCAGTGCTGGGCTGGTGCGAGGCTGGAACCCTGGTACATAGATTGGCAGTGGTCCTCGAATCGGAGAACGGACTAAGATGGTATGGCCTTAGGCAATACCACCCTCCTGCAAGCACCTGTCTGGCCTAGTACTGGTCATGAAATCATAGAACCGACCCTAACCTGGTATTGGCATGCCCTGCGGCAATACACCCTCGTACCAATACCTGTCTGGCCTGGTAGGGACACGAGGTAATAGCAGGCTTGTACCCCTATCTGCCTGGTAAGGATCTGAAGTAATGCCAGCTTCGTACCAGGGTTGTATCAGTCTCAAATACCAGGTATGTACTTGCCTCATATCAGTCAAAAATCAACCTTGGACCCTAATATCAGGACCAGCCTGATATGAAAGTTTATATAAAATCCAATGCCAGTACAAGGTTGGTGCAATATATATTTTAAAAACTAATACCAGTAGCAGGCTAGTATGAATTTTTTTATAATGAAAACCCAATACCAATGCCAGATGGTATGTTCAAAAGTAGATACCTGCCCAACACTGGTCACCACACACAATGAGTGCAGTCCTGCAGCTGTAGATTATGGAAGGGTATCTAATGTCTTTCTTATCACACTGCATACCGGGCAACTGTCACTGCAGTTTATATGCAATTTTTCTGTCTTTGATCAGGTACCTGGGTTGTGCTTACCGGTTGGGAGCCAGAGATATGCACATCTCAATATGAATTTGGGGCAAGGACTACTGAACTAGAGGTCACCAGGGATGAGAGATTTTGCAATTTAAAATACACGTTTGTGATTCCTTGTGATGTGCTAATGTTGAGAATTAATGTTGGACAGAAAAATGATCCATGCAATGTCTTTTTGTTTGTAGATGTGATGGAACTGAATTTTGCTTGAATTTGTTCTGTGGCTACACCAGGATTCCTTTGTGGTCCACAATCAAACTTGCAGTTGCAGCATGGTTGGTGTTGCCACAGTTCCGGGGAGGAATTATTGTTTATGAGCGTTATGTAAGACCCTATTTCTACAGCACTGTTCAGAATGCTGATGCAAAGTTGACTGACAGCCAGCGCAAGTTTTTGTCTTCCATAAGCCCAGAGGCACGCAACTCAGTTGCCCAGTTCATTGATGACAATGGTTCAGATGCCTTCGACAAAATCATGGCTGCGGTAAACTCACAACATTCCCCAACCTCTTTTATGTTTGTGAGAATGCCTGGCTTTGCATCTACTGGTGGAGCTCATTTGCTGACTTGCAAGAAGGTTGGGGCTTCAAATTCTGTAAGGGGCATGGGAAGTGGCATTCCTGACAAGAGTGTGTTTTGTGTTATGAAGGCCTCAGCGCAATCCAGAAAGAACAGGGGGACCAGTTGAGGAGTACAGCCAAGCAAAGTATGATGAGACATGTTGGCTCAGATAAACAAACAAGTTGAAACTGCCCACTGAAGAAAGGAATTTTGAGTGTTCCACTACTGGTTTGCAAATGAAAATATGTCAAATTTTTCAGCTTCATTGTGTCAAGATGGGAAATCTGTTGTTGTCCTTTTTGTACAGTCATCCTCTTGTCAATTATATGTGCATTTTGCAATCTAAATGGCAGTTAGGTTGATATTCCAAAGTGTTGCCAACATATTGTCTGTGATACTCTGTGGGTTCAGTGTGGTCTCTGGTTGTACTGAAAAGCAATACTGAGGTCATAATTTCTGACATGTAGAGTCTTGTGGTTCCTGTGACATGCCCTCAGATTGTGGACATGAGTTGAGAGCAAATGACTGAAGGTTTTTGACATTGGTGGAATCACTGGTTTCTGATAACAAGCTACTTGACAAAAGCTGTTGATGAAGGTATGGAAAGGGCCATTCTACTGAGAGGTTCTGATCTAAATAGATTCTACACTGACTTCATATGTTGGCTTTGGGTTGAAGTGCACTTGGTTAGATGTTCTGTGATTCAAGACCTATTGTCATAATTCCCAAATGAACATTAGGTCGTTTTTGAGTGGTATCCAATCTTTCAGAAGGTTGTTTTTTGGCTCACCTTTCTTCTTGCTACTTTGTGGTTTTTGCTTTTTGCTCATTGTCAAAGTTTTTGTTGTAGAATGTTTGTGTGATCATCATGATAGACAATGTTGTGTTGAGGTAAGCTATTTTTCTTGTTTTTCATCAAGTTTTGTGTGTAGTAAAACACTGGGCGTCATTGCAGTGGTGAAACAGTGTTGCAAACTGTTTTTTTGTTACAGCAGTGTTGTCATTGTGGTCATTGTAATGGTCATCACATGTTTTTTTTCTCTCCATTGAACATTTTTTTCTTTCATTTGTTTTTTGCATGAGGAATGTTTTTGCATTCTGCCATCGTGCTTGGCATCACATTGCATGGCAACTTGTGCTGCAATTTTTTATATGTCAACAAAACGAAGGCTTGTTCATTGTGTGTTACAATCTAACGAAGGCTTGTTCATTGTGTGTTACAACCTAACAAAGGTGTCATCATTGTGGTCATCGCAGTGGAATTGTTGTGTACTATTAACATTTTTTGTTGTAATAAAACATTAGGTGGTGTTGTGGATCATTGTGGTGGTCATCTTGTGTTGCCTCCAAGCTACATGTTAGGTTTTTCTCTCTCCATTGCTTTGTTTTCATTAGTTTTTTACATCAATAAGAATTTTGCCATGCAACAATGCTTCTGATACTAAGTCTCCGTGATGGATAAAAATCCATTGAATTTCTTATTGTGTAAGTTCTATGTCTTTTTGTTTTGTACACACATTTGTAACATTTTTGCCATGTAACAACTTTTAGTAAGTTTTTGTGATGGATGAAATGCCATTGAGTTCCCATGCGTGTGTAAGTTCTCTGTCCTTTTTACCTTGTAGACATCAACAGCAAGGTTTTTGTAATGTAACAACAATTTTCAATAAGTCTTTATAATTAAGTTGATACCATTGAATTCCCATACATGTTTAAGCTCTATGTCCTTTTTATTTTTTACAAATAGCAGCAGATAAAATGAAGCCTAGCATATAAGGCTATTTACAATGGCATCCATGAGTGCTACACAACCTATAACAACCATTTCATGTGATGAAGATAATATTATATAATGTCTCAACTTAAGATTGAGCTTGGATCACAAGAGGCATCAAATGTTGACATAAATGCAACTTGGAAAATCTCTGCTCCAAAGCTAGCGGCCAACAAAAATCTATGCTCTCCTAGTCATCAAACATTAGCCTATCAAATTTTTTTGGTGGTGAATGATGGTGTCCCAACAAAAATCTATGGTCTTTTAGTCATCAAACACTAGCCTATCAAACTTTTTTGGTAATGAATGATGATGCCCCAGTGAACAACTATAACCCGTAGATGATGTGTTCTTTTATTTATCACCTCATTCAATTGGAGCTCCTTAATGCTTAAAGAAAACATGTTAGTAAGCTACAACAAGAACCACAACACAAGCGTTTTGAAAAAACATGTTTGTCATGAACATCTGAATTTGTACAAAAAAATTGGGGTTTGTTTTTGCTACAGAGGGTCATAAAAACCCAAACTGAAAAATAAAGGTCATAGAAAAGGAAAATTGTTCCTATTTTTCAAACCCCAGACTTTTTTGGCAATCAATGACCTTACTACAAATGAGATGTTTTACAATAGGCTTTTTGGGAGGACTTGGTTCTTTATGTTGCATAAGGTTACCAGCCTTTGTTTTATGTTGAAAATCCATGGTTGGGGTGTTCAGTTTTGTAGCAATGTGAGCATGTACAATTTCCATCCCACCGCCAAATGGTGATTGAGGTGCTCTCAAATATGGTGGAAAAAATTAAGGAGATATGTGTCATCCCAACCCTTGCATCATATAGTACTTGTACATGTTCATTTGACCTTTTGATGTCTCATGTGAACTTTGATACCTTTGCTATTGTTATGAACTTCATCAACATTTCATGGGAGCCTTATTATGTAACAATTGGGATTTTTGAAGTACATAACATTAGAGGTGTAGCAATGAAAAACTAGGTAAATTTTTTGTTAGACTCCTTTAGCTTACTTAACAAAGTAATTGCATGTATATCAAGGGTTTAATTTAAACATTTTGATTTTTGCAATAACTTATATTGTTTCTTGTTTTACCTTTCAACTAGCATGTTAATTTGTAGGGTCATGTTTTGGGCATGCCATGTTAAAGGTAGCCCAATCTGCTATTGACACAACAAGGTTTATATTCATTTTTCAGAAGTTAGCTTAAAAAAAACTTAATCTTCATTGAAAAAACCATTACTTGGACAAAAAAATTTGGGAGGGGGGACATGAGTGGAAAAATTCATATATTGTTGCAAGATTTCTTGCCAAGATGTTGAGAATTCCGATGAAAACATGATTCGCTTTTTGAATGCTCCTATTCTAAGAAACATTGGAATATTGAAATGTTATTTCAATTTGTTATGGATGTTAACAAGTTACTCATTTATCTTTTAAAGTGTTGATATTTTGAACTTGGGCTATTGTTCAAGCCATTACAAATACATTCATTTTTGTTGTGAAACTTTATGTCCTGAATCAAAATGTTGGTTATTGGTTGTTGTCAAATGTACATTATCCTACTTTCACCTTATGCATTGCCATGAAAGTTGATTATGGCTAAGATCCAAGCTTTAAATCAGTCGTTGATTCGTGAGGAGATTTAGAGTTGCAAAAGTTCAAACTAAGGATGATAATGCAAGTCATCAATATTCTATCCCCATTCTTAGCATTTGCTTTAGCTTATAATCAAGCCGAGGCTCATAACATGTTGGCCATCATGTTTGACCCTTAATTCAAAAACATGAAGGTTATATGGGATTTTGTGGGCCATGCACATGCCGTTCAAATTGTGACAAATTATGATGTTAGTATTGTGTGCCCTCTTTTTTATATTATAGGTGTCTTTTCAATTAAACCATGTTAGGGTAGTAATAGATCAGTTGATAGTAGTTGAAGATGAAGACTTATTTTTTGGGTAGATTGTATCAAATGATGATGCAATCATGTCCACATTGAAAAATGAGTTGCAATTGTATTGGTAATTTGAAATATGACTAGTAAAGATTGAAAGCCCTTTAATTTGGCAAGCAAAACATGTTGTGCAATTTCTACATGTTTCTTTTTTCATTTGTCAAGTCCTTGGTACTATGGGATCGTAGATTAAAATAGAATGGATTTTCAATGTCAGTGTCATCATTAACTTGAGGAGATTTAAACTTGAGATTGAAAATTTAAATCGATTCATTTTCATCATCGAAGACTAGTTTAATGACATTCATGTTGGGTGTGATGGACCTTTGAAGCCTAAAGTCATGGTTGAATTTTTGGAAAATGATTATGCTATGATTGAAGAGTAAATCAAATTGATCAAAGAACAAGACTTCTTTAAAAAAGATTCAAACTTTGATTTATGTCGATCTCAAGTTCAAATTTGTGTTTTTTTCGTTAACATTTTTCTTGTGTAATCATATTTCTAATTTTGTTCTTTTTTCAATGCATTTGTAACATCAAAATTGAGGATTGAAGACTTGTTTTGTGTTGTAACATAAGTGTTCCCTACCTCACATTTGCTACTAAATATCCTATGATGAAATGGGCTAAACATTGTGGGGTCTTATCTTTTGGAGCTATGTGTCTAGCTGAAATTTGAAACCTTTTGTCAATTTTGTCATTCATATGTTGCACATTGTTTTTTTGCAAATGTTTTTGGGCCATGTGCATTGTTTTAGGAGGTCAATTTTGTTTCGTTTTACAAATAATATGTTTTCATTTGTGGTTGGATTTCTCCCTAAATTATAAGGCCAATTGTTGTTTATGTTCAATTGTGGTTGGATTTGTCCTTGGATTTTAAAGCTAGTTGTTGATTTTTTGTGATTGGAATTATGTCCAATCCATTTTGTTATCATTTCTCACATGTGCATTGGGGACTTTTGTCATTTGTAATGTTGATGGTATATTTAGTGTCAAATGCCCAAATGCCCAGTTTTGAAGAAGGATTTGTCCTTAAATTTTAAGGTTAGTTATTGATATTTTGTGATTGGAAATATGTTCAATCCATTTTGTTATGATTTCTCATTGCATTGAGGAGTTTTGTGATATGTAATAATGTTTAGGTCATATGTTTGTTCAACTAGATCGAAAGTTTTTGTGATGGTTTATCTAATGTTAAATGCCCAAAAGCCCAATTATGAATAAATAATTTGTTGTAGATGTGAATAGTGAATCGGAAGCATATTGTTGCAAATGTAGCTCATTACATTTTCAAATTAAAAAATTCATTTCTTTCAAGTACTTGCCTTGTAATTGCAATAACCATTTTTTTGGGACGATTTAATTCTTAAACCCTAACTGTTACCTGGACCTACCCCTTTAAAAAAACTTAAACTATAATACCTAAGAAGCCCCCAATAATTTTTTAAAAAACATTGACATTAACCGGAGGTTTTGGATTTTTTTAAAAAAAATTCAAAACCTTACTTGAAGGTATTTTCAAAAAATAATAATAAGGAACCGGTGATAGTGGCGGTGAGGGTTTTGTTAAAGTTTGGGTGGTGATGGCAATGGTGGTAACAACTTTGTTGCCACTACTGCCATTGCTTCCTTACGCTCATTAGTTAATGTCGCGCAAAAAGAGGAAAGAAAGGATGATAAACAAAAAGGACAAACAAAGACAAAGAGAAAAAAATTGTAGATGGGGGGGCCTTTAGGAAATAGGAAAGAAGGGTTCCAATTCCATTTCAATATAAAGAGGCCTCGTTGGTAGTCTAGTTATAGTTCCATTAAAGGGATTATTTATACATCTATTTTCTAGATTTTCATGGCATAATGGAACATTTGAAAGCAACCACTTTCTGGAGCAAAGGAGGAAGATAATGACAATATCAACACTAACATCAATAGGCAATAAAACAACAAAGGTGAAGAGGTTAAAGGAAGGTAAGTTTTGCGTTTTTTGTTTTTATTTTGTGGTAGGCTTTTTTTTTACGTTTTCCTCAAGTTTTAAAAATATTTTATCACAAAAAATCTAATCATTACTAATAAATAATTTCTATTACACAAAAAAGAAATTCACCATAATCTTGGTTTTTTTTTTTGTTCTTGTCACAGTCTTGGAAAAATAACAAAGGAAGAAAAAAAAAATAATAATAAAAAATGCATTGTATGTGTGAATGTGTTAATATTTAATGGCTAGTCATTCACCAATAATATGTTTTCTAGGATTTTTTTTTTAAAGCAAAAGATTGAATCTAAGGTGTTTTTCTATTATTGAAATTAACTATTACATTAGTTGGGTAGTCCAAAGAATAAAAAATTAGAAGTTTTTGGGCCTCTAATTTTTGCATAATAGTTTTTTAAAAATTGTATAGGTTGTGTTAAACCCAATAAAGTAAAGATGATGGTGTCGAAGGTTATGGCAAAATTAAAGTTCAGTATTTTTTGAAACATGATCTGCTTGTTTATGACAATTCATTATTTTTTTTCCATTTGATTTATCTAATTTTATGTGGTTGATTTTATAAGTTTGAAATTATCATGTTGAAATACGCAATCTTTAAAACGTGGATTTATTTACAATTGCACAAATAGGTCTCATTTTAATATTTTGGTATTAGAGTGTTTAGGTCTTGTTGAATCCAGTAGATTATTGATCATGACACCCAAGCCTAACGAAGTTAAGGTTTAGCCTTGTCATATTGCCCTAATAAAGGATTCCTTGGAAATTTTCTTATTTTTTTTTCGTTCCATTTATTATTGTGTGATTAACTTTGTAGATTTAGGATTATGTTGTAGTGGTAGGTAGTCTTTTGAAAGTGGGGCCCATGTTCATAGTAGACCTCCTACCTCATGGGCACCAAACGTCCCATGTCCCCCAACTCATCGCATCTCATCAAACTTCGTAGTTCCCATTGCCCATTCGCCTCATCATGTGCCACCGCCGACTTATCCTCCACCTCATCCCCCATGTAAACCATAAACCACCCATTAGTTACCCATTTGATTTTAACAAATCACACATCATTTATTAGTTCCCCCTACTAGCCCTTAACCCTTCATGTGAATGTGGGGTCTCAACTTTATATTTTCCCAAACCCCTTCGATCATGGACAAATAAGACATTTTTCCCCTCCCATTTTATTGGTCCTTATAATTGGCCATGATCATACCTCCCAACCTACCCCCATTTTTTCAACACGACTTCAATTTCCACCTAAAATCTTATGCTTCACCTATGGGTGCAAATTTATCAATCAAAGGTTAGCTCATCATCAATGTTCTTATCAGACATTTAATTCATCCCATCTAAACCCATGTGATCATCCCAGTTCAATACCTTTATTTATTCCCACCTTGGATCAGCTTGAACGTGAGTTTCAACATTGAATGTTTTTGGGTCCTTTCATTTAGGCCTTTGTTGTCCTTGATTGTATAACCACATCCCCACCATTTTGCGCTGTGATGTACAAGTGGTATTTCGTATTCCATTAGATAAGCTAGCGCAGGACCCATACAATGTGGCAACTTGGCACTTATTCCTTTTGCTACCTAAATGGTGTTTCATTTTGCCCTTTTATGGTGGGGTGACAAGGCATAAAGAAATGCAAATTGGACTCAAATGCTTTTTAGTATGTGACTGGGAAAACTTGTAATAAGAGGTTTTTTTTGTGAGCCCAAGCTTTGTTGGCCAGTTCAAGTTCAATCCCTTTTCCCCAACATGATCCTCTAACTCACAAACACTCGCTCCATAGTTTAGCCTTCAAGCGTGCATGGGAATATTTTCGAATAGTTCGTGCTTTAGAACCATTTTCTATTGCAGCCACGTCTTCTGACACCACTTCAAGTCTCACCACATTACACCCCAAATTAGATGGTTACTTCCCACTTTTCCTCAAAGACTATGAGCCAGAATAAGACCTTGAGCTTTCTTTTGATTCCTTCAAGTTAGTGTTCTAATGCATGTCACATTTATTGGCAAATGGTCATTCTCGAATCATTTTTGAACACTTTCGGGATTGTTTTCACTCTAAAGATTCAATGAATGGATTCCCTTAGTTGTTTCAATTTTGTTTTCATATCACACATGGTCACATTCCACCCCAAATTGCACATGTCTTTGGAGTGGTTCGCCTTTTAACCATGACCAAGCCTTCAAGTGAAGTTTGTTGCATTGGAATGGGGAAACATTATATTGATTCACAAGTTACGTTTTATGCCTTCAATTTTACAAAGCTTTTGCAACACATTTTTCCCCACACCAATTTGGAGTTACAACTGAGGGTGGTTGTGAAGTAGTAATCCATGGGATTAGATGCACCTTGGACCTTCATCCCTGATTAGGTTGTTCTTTAATTGGACGTGACAAATGCCTTTAATTCAGTGTTAAGAGGGGTCATATTTCAAGAACTTTGTGCAACAAGTGGGGACATCATATAACTCATCCTTTTTGTTCATGCATTCTATGCATTTGAATCTCCTTTGTTTTACAATCATCATAATCATGAAGGTGATGTCACAATCATCCCATCTATCATGGGGATTTGTCAAGGTGATCTTTGGGGGGGCATTATTCGTTTTAACCCATTTTAGCGCTTTATGTTCTAAAGTTAATCATTTCCCTTCTTGTTTATTTCCATCCATTGCAAATGACATTCACATCATAGGTATCCCATTAATTGTATCATCTAAATATGAGCATTTTTAGACTGAATTCCGTGCAATAGGTCTTTTTATGCACTTTCAAAAATGTGTGATATGGTCACCACTAAACTTCAACACCCCATCCTAGTTTACCACCCCATCTGAAGGAATTGAGATCTTGGGGGTTTCATTGGGCACTTTAACTTTCACATCATCCTTCATCAAAGATGCCCTACTAGAAGATGTTCGACATGTGGACCTTCTTCCTAGAATGGTTGATGTTCAAATAGCCTTTGGAATTTTAACTCATTGTTTTGTGTGACGCCCATCATATCTTTTACAATGCACACCTCCATCTTCCTCCTTCATAAAATCCTTTACTTCTTTTGACTCTTCCCTCCTTCAAGTGTTTGGACGCCTTTTGAATTTAAGATCCTTTAATAGCCTAAAAAGACTTTTAATTCATAAACAAGCTTCCCTCCCAATAACTTTCGGTGGCATTGGGGTCATATTGACATCCACCATTGCCCTAATAACCTATTTAGGGAGTTGGGCCTTTGTTGCTTCAATCATAGGTGTTAGGTTTATGGTTGATCATCGTCCTTTCCTTCTTGAAGCCTTAACACGAGTTGATAACAACACATTTCCTTTTTAGCAACACCTCAAGGCGACATGTGATCTTCTACCACCCCCAACTCATGCGTGTCCTCCTTGTTGTGACGTGTAGTATCATGACGTTCGGTGTCATAAAGGTGTAAATTCATAGTAAATTCTATTGAACAAAAAACTAAAACCAATCAAAGGTAGAAACTAATCAACCAAAAAGAGATGCATGCACACGCGCGTGCGCACACACACACACACAATGCATAAGAGGAGGCTGAGATGAAATTCTCATGTATATTAAATTGAAAAGAAGGAAAGAAAACGTAGTGTATGTAAACAATGGCCATGCAATAGTTGCCATGAGCATCTAGAACCCAGTTTGACTATGGAGGAAACTTTCCCTGATAAAAGAATTAAAAAAAAAACTAATAAGAATAGGGAAGAGCTTGGCCTTTTATATAGTCATCAACAAAGTTGAAACCCTAAACAAGCCATAACCCTAAAACACCTAATAGTCGTATAGTAACCTAAGAACGTACATTAACCCTAAAGGCATGATTAGCATGCCCGTAACCGGCTATCATGTATGAGGCCATGCATACCGGCATGATAGTTGTCATGATGTGTAGTGTCATGACGTTCGGTGTCATAAGGATGTAAATCCATAATAAACTCTATTGAACAAAAAGACTAAAACTAGTCAAAGGTAGAAACTAATCAACTAAAAAGATATGCACGCACATAACCTTTCATCTTAACCTCCTTTTGTGCATTATATATATATAATGCACAAAAGGAGGTTCAAATGAAATTTTCATGTATCCCCCTAGACTTGAGCCGGGAAAAACGTGGCATGGTCTAAGTAGAAATCAAAGTGTTGTAGGAGAACATGATGAACAATACCAAATGTCGGCGGGAATTTGAGTGAGCTCTAGTTTGAGGCAAAATGGATGGTATCCAACATTACAATTATCGCAAAGCAACGTCTAATCAGCATCATCTATCCTTCGACATACTTAACATGGATAGTTAAGTGGAAGAATCCAAGTCAACGTGATGATGGTAGGATCCAAGTTCGGCAAGTGGCAGGGCACATAGTTTTTGGAGTGATCCTAAATTGTGCGTCCGTCAACTCCTTGCAACTCCAACACACCTGAAGGCCTAATTGCCTTAATTCTCAAAATAGTGCGACTAGAAGAAGTGTCTAGAGTATCATTAGGTTACCATTAAAAATACACAAAGTCACCAACATCAAATTGTCTCACTTTAGATTTGTAACTTCCACCTCATGTCTGTGCATACCGTAAGGTGTCTTGATGTTATGCAATGGACAAGTTCCCCATGGCCATGGGCATAACCTTCCTGAATAGAACAATTGTCTCTATGATGACCTTAGCCCAAGTGGTTGGGGAGTCCAAGTCCACAACCTGGTCCATTTGAGCAACAATGGAAGAAGGTGGAATGGAATGTCTCCCAAAAAGTAGAAAGTAAGGAGCGAAATGAGACAAAGAGGCATGTTTGGACATCTTGTAACCCATGGCGATGTAAGGTAGGGCCAGGTCCCAATCCTCTTTGTTCCTAGTGAGGCAAATCTTCCAAAGTCCCTTCTTGCATGTCTGAACCATCTTCTCTACAAGGTCATCATCTTAAGGATGATCCCTAGAAGTCCGTTGATGGTCAATGAGAACATGATCAAGTAGGTTTTGGAATTTTCCTCTAAATTTTAGTCCTTGATCAGTAAGGCATTGAGCACAAACCCCAAACCTATTTAGGACTCGTTGTAAAAAAGCCTAGCTGGTGCTATGTGATGACTTGTCTGGCAACACAACAAGCTTGACCCACTTTGAAAAATGCTCAACCATAATCATGATGTAAACACTACCCCTGGAGGTCTATGGTAACTTTTCAACTAAATCACATGACCAACAATTGAACATGTCCTGAATAGGGAGTGGAAAAAGCGTGAGCTGTCGAGAGGAGAAGGAAGTTTTCACTCTATCACATTGTTCACATTTAACAATGACATCTCAAACTTGAGCATACATACTTCTCCAATGGTAATGAAGAGCAAGAAGGCTATAAGTACACTTCATTCCAAAGTGTCCAAGCTCCTAGTATACCTTCTGAATAAGATCGGGCCATCCATGTGGTGGAGGAACCACTTTATCGCCTTGTGGTAAACATTGGACGATGATTGTCCTTCCATGAATAGTGTTTGGACCCTGTTATATGTGATCCCGTTGACTTGATGTAACTTGGGGAAGTATTCCCCATGTTGAAAAAATGTCAAAGTGTCCAAGTCCTCCCATATATCCACAATGGGATGCTCAACCAGGTTACATTGCAGTAGTGCAAAATAACTAGATGCATAAGATACATGTACTATTAGAATTTGGTTGAAGTTTTGCCTGGCTTCTGAAAAATCTTCAGAGGTAGTGAGAGGTCTCTATGACATGGTATTCGCATTCTGATGTGTAATATTAGGTCAGTGAATAACCTTGAACTCATACTCTTGAAGTATGAGCGCCCAATGAGTTAACTTACTAGTAAGCTTGTCGTTGGTCATGAACCACTTGATAGGCTAGTGGTCAGTATACAAAGTGAACTTGGTGCCATAAAGATAGGGCCTAAAATGTATGATGGCCCATACAATAGCAAGACACTCTCCTTCGTATGAAGAGTAGTTGTTCTTAGCCTTGTTGCTCCGGGATGCATAGGCAATAACATATTCCTTGCCTTTTTCATAAAGTTGGCCAAGAATAACACCAATACCAAGAGCACTCCAGTCAATGTGTAGAATGAAAACGTTGCTGAAATCGAGTCTTCTTAAAATGGGGAACTTTGAAAGCTTTTCCTTGAGTGTGATAAAAGCTTCTTGAGTTTCTTCAATTCATGTTCAAGTAACATCCTTCTTTAACAATGCATAAAGAGGATGAACAATAGTACTAAAGTCTTGGACATAAATCCTGTAGTAATTACATAGTTCGATGAAGCTTTTCAACGTGTGAACATCAGTAGAATTGGGCATCTCCAAAATGGCTATTACTTTTGGCCCAATGAGCCATAATACCATTTGGCAAAATTCTGTGTCTAAGGTAGATTATTAAGGTGACATCAAACTCACACTTTTTAGGATGGATCTTCATATTGACTTTGTGGAGCCTTTTGAATAACTCCTCAAGATGAACCAAGTGTTGTAAAAATCCCTTATTATGCACTAGGAGGTCATCTATGTAGCATTTTAGGAAATCTGCCCCTTCGAGAACTTGGTCCATGACTCACTGAAAGAAAACATGTGCATTCTTCAATCCAAAAGGCATCACAAGCCATTCCCACAACTTGTTGCTTCCATGGAATGTTGTTTTCTTACGATCTTTCGTAGTGAGCACAATCTGGTTGAAGCCTTGTTTTAGAGCCACAATTGTGAAGATGTTTGAGTCTTCAATGCTATTAAATAGTTCTTCAGGGATGGGCACAGGCTACTTGTCCTGAGGTGTAACCAAGTTCAAAGGCATATAATCCCTACACATCCTTTTCTTAGTCCATAATTTGACTACATCCTTCTTTATTGGCATTACTATAGCAACTACGAAATTAAAACTTGATGGCTGAATGAGACTAGCCTCATGGAGCTCTTTGCATTTTTCATTTACCAGTTCCCACTCATGCTTGCTCAACCTATGCCTCCTTTGATAGATGGGTGTTTCATTTGTAAGGTCTATAGAGAACTACATGGTTTTATACCTACCTAAGTCTTTCATTGAGAATGCGAACACATTCTCATACTTAATTAGCAAATCTGTGACCTAGATTCTCTCCTTCTTGGTGAGCTGGTTCCCCATAACGAAAGATTTTCACACCTACTTTGAGCCAACTTGATGTCCTATCACTTCTCTCTTTTCCTTTATTTTATTTCTTTGTACATTTTCCTAATCTACGGTGTGTTTTTTAATAAAGCTTTACATGACTTTGATAATAAGAGGAAACTAACCCCAAAGTTTTCCAAGAAACAAAAAACCACCCAACATTGGTATATACCCACTTCACTAGCTAGCAAGGGTGAAAAACACCAATTTTTGGAATAAAACATTGGTTTTCAAATTTTTTGAAAAGTTCAAAAGGTCGCTTATCTAACAATCAGGTCTTTTGCCAGTTCTTTTATGAAAATTGCTAGTTCTTTGATGTTTTAAAAATAACCAGAACTGATGGTTCTCTGATCCTGATTCTTTCTTAAAAAACTGAAATCCACCAATATCTAAAAAATTACACAACGCTGGTAATTTCTCAGGTCATACCAATCTGGTTAGGTCCTTGATACTTAAGACTAGTACCTGTCTAGATACCATGGTTCTAGCCTAGTAAGTTAGGTAACCAATACTGGTAGAATGGTACTGTTGTTGTTAATCCAGATGTGTTTATTATGATTTTTTTTTTCCTTGAATCTCTTGTCTCCATCTTTTTTCCTCTTTGGAGGGTTCTTCATTTGCCAGGATTTGGGTCTTTCCACCTTGTACTTTTTCTTCCCCTTTGTTGGGTGCTTTGTTTTATCAATGATAGACAGGTTTTCATCATCATCTTGTTTCCATGTTTCAAGTTTCAACCCAACTTTATAAATCATCATTCATGACATTGTCTAAAAGTAGTAACTTATTTCTGCACGTTAACATGGCATGAATCACAGAGTGGCCGTATCTTTTGCATTTTAAATCTAATGCTTTTATTTTATTAGAAGATCTGCCTTCCACTGTCGCAACAGGGTGACTGGCACTTGCAAAAACTGTTGCTTTTTCTTGTGTTGCTTTTGTTGGCTCTGCCTAAAAGGAACAATGTGGGTCTCCATTTGGTCCCACATGTGAGGATGATGCACTGACCGAAGTGCGCACCACCCACCAGTGCACTAGGTGCTAGTTCGCTTTGGTGGCAGGTTTTCATTTGGTCCCACATTTTGAGGAGTGTTCGTCAGGTGTTACTGTGAAGAGTTGAGTTGTGAGTTCATAGTTTAAGAATGGAAAAAGCTCTCTGTGGAGACCCTCTTTGGAGGATTCTTCGTTTGTCAGGACTTGGGTCCTTCCATCTTGTTCCTTGTTCTCCCCCTTTATTGGATGCTTTGTTTTGTTGATGACTGGCAGGATTCTCATCAATAAGCTACCTACTTTGTTGTAACAATCTCTGTCTGGTGCATTTCTTGGCCAACAGTGCTCAGCCTTGCAAGGTGCGTGGTTTTGTTGCAGAGTTTCAAAACTACTCTGATTGTATTTTTAGGCTCAAAAAAAATAGCACTGTATTTGGCAAGTATTCTCATTTATTTTTTGAAAGGTGTTGGGTTTGAAGTTGGTGTGAGACAATAGAACATGCAGAACAAAAAAAAAAAAAAAAAAAAAAAG
>Ga0116227_10008965_pt1 | contig 18441 bp, 9 predicted proteins | sample S1TSphgellanicum_FD_89693 | JGI IMG/M metagenome (GOLD analysis project Ga0116227, IMG submission 89693) | Host-associated microbial communities from peat moss isolated from Minnesota, USA - S1T2_Fb - Sphagnum magellanicum MG | ecosystem: Host-associated > Plants > Peat moss > Unclassified... | reverse complement strand
TTGGAATTCTAATTTTTTTGATTTTGATCATTTTCACAAAGAAATTAAATGCTAATCTTGATTAAAACAAGGTTTGATTCCATTTTTCATTATTTATTTATTTATTTATTTATTAATTATTTTATTTTAAATGTGTAATTGGTTTGGTTCAATAAGTGCAACACTCCAAGATGAAAAGTATTTAATATTAATTATGTATAACCAATTCAAAAAAATGTAATAACTTGTCTAAAATGTAGGTCAAGATTTATTTATTTTTAAATAAAAATTATACTTCAGTATTTAAAGAATCTGAACCTTTTTAAAATGGGGGCAACATTTTGATTCAAGTTTTAATTCAATTTTAGAAAATAAGCAGGTTCCAATTAGGTTTCCTAAGAAACTTGGAACCTTTGGTCTTGAGACTTTTAAAAAAACCTAACCTTATAAATTGATCTGAACGTGCTGAAATTCAAGAACGTGTTGAGTAAATTACCTTACTACCTTGTTGTCAACTTCGACACTCATTATATTATTTTTTCAAAAATGTTGAAATTCTTCCCCCCAAAAACAAATTCTTCAAAAAAAATTTAAAAATTTGTGAAAAAAAGTATTGAATCTTCAAGAATTTTCTCTTTGTCAAATTTCAAATTCTCAAAATTAATACAATTATTCCACAAACATGTTGTTGAAACTTGCCAAGGTACTTTAATTAAATAGGTACAACAATTTTCTTTTTTGAAATATTTTACCTGGGCAGCTTTGACACTAAGTATAATATTTTTCAGAAAGGTTGAAATTTTCACTGGAATTTTTTTTTTCCAATATTTTGAAATAAAATATTTTGAAAGAAAAAAATCTATTTAACATCATTTTATTTTGTCAAAGTGAAACTTTGAAAATTAATTCAAACTATTTGAACAAAACGTGTCATAGTTTGCAAGGGACTATGGTAGTATATAAATTTTAAACCCCCCATCGCCACCCCTCCCCACCCCATGCATGGTCTTCAGTTCCAGATTTGTCCAAAAAACGTTTCTAAATTCACATGGGACATTAGTCAAAGACTTTTTGATTAGGCCATACAATTCCCATGTCATGCTCTAGAACTTTGGCAGCTTTAGGCACCTGTCTATCCAATAGTTAATTAATTTTTTTAATTTCCATTTTAACAAATAGAATATTCCTGAAATTTTAATATTTTCTTTCACACATTTTTTGTTATTTTGAAAAAAAAAATCAACATTTCTGGAAATAATATAATTAGTGTCAAGGTAGTATGTAACTTATTGAGATTATTTTCTTTTTAAAAAATTATTATGAATAACTACATAATCCCCCCACCATACTTTTCACTTCAAGTTATTCAATCTTACCAACATCCATATTATTATCATCATGTTGTATGCTTTTGGATGAGGTTAGTTTTACCCCCAAAAAATATTAAATAGTTGTATGGAAAATCTTTTTAACACCACTTCCTTTGAGGGGAGGCAGTGTCAGGTTTTTCATTTATTTATTTATTTTCAATTTATGATGTAGCCTTCAAACAAGGGGAAAAAAGAGAGCTCTATTATTAATAACCTTAGTGATGCTTCAACTCCTCAAAACCCCCCAAAAAATAGAATTTTTTAATTTTAATTTTTTGAAAAATCACAATGCAACCCATTTGTGGTTTCTTGCTTTTCGTACCCTAGTACTACTGGCTTGTGCTTTAGAGCTAATATTTCATCCAAAAATTGATGATGGAAAATTCTTTCTAAATTTTTTTAAAACAAAAACTCTCTTCGACAACAAATCTTTTGAACTGGAGAAAAACACGAAAGCTAATTATAAAATGTAAATTCAGTCTGTAGGGAGAGTGTGACGGGCTGGTTGCAGACATGCACATGTAGTTAGCGACTATGGTCAGCATGGTGGCTCTATGGTGGGTCCATTCTTTGGACTAAAGAAAATTGTCACTTGGGTCCTCTTGGTGCACACATGCTCGTGAATTTAGCATCCAAAAACTTTCTTTTCATGCACGGCAAGAAAGTTTTGTGGTGGGAGGTGCAATTTATCAGGAAGAATCTCATCTGTGTGCGTAAGCACAAACTTTTGCATGTTACTAAAGATTGAGTCACTACCAGGCATCCTCTCCTTCTCATGTGTGTGCAACTGGGTTACCTTCAAGTGGTCCCAGCCTCCATGCAGTAATTTTTTTTTTTTCAACAAAATTTTATCATTATTTTTTACGATTTTTTTTTGAGAAAATCTTGGGCATTTGTGTTTTCTTAGTGCTATTTTTTTTTTGGAAAATTTTGACAAATTTTTAATATTACAAAGTTGCAAAGAAAACCCTGGTAGTCAGTGCCTTTTCTCTTCTTTTCTTTTCTTTTTTGCAATTTTTGATGTTGCTCAAGTAATATTTACCCAAATTTGGTGATATTAAGAACATGATTTTTGACGCGTTTTTTTCTTTCCAAAAACCGAGAATTTGTGAAAGAATATTCCTTTTCCAAAATCTTTTTCACAAACTGACAAAAATAAAATAAAAATTGCCAATCCAAAAAATCACTGCCAGTCCTAAGTCTTATGGTCCTCAGCGTCATTCAAGTTCATTAAATATTATGTACCAAAAATATCTGCTGTAATTGTATTCTATTATGGTCATAATAAATCATCATATCCTAAGCTTGAGTCTTGACCCATCTCTCCTTGTTGGGAGTTGTTTCCTTGTGAACTTCCACAAATTCTCTTTGAATATACTTTCATGAATTGGCAGCCATCCTTCAACCTCAACTTTTGATGTATATGTGAAAAGCACTTGAAGAAACTTCCTTTAGCACAAAGGAGGAAACATTATATCCATGAAAGGATCTCACTTAGAAAAAATTGAGGGGATCCTAGGCCTACACCTTAAGAGTGAAAGGGATCTTACACCTATGAAAATAAGCCTAACTTCCCCACCTACAATTCTCCTCCTCCTCCTTAAACTTTGGTATTGTTGACCTTGTGCTTCACAATGGGTAAAGTCTACAGGTGGTAGGACATTCCCCCAAATGCAAAGCCAAACTTCACTACCTCCTCATCCTAGAACCCTCTTTTTCAGGAATGCTCCCACTCCAGGGCTTTTACCTCACACTTAATTAATATATACATATGCATAAAAAGGTTGAATGTGTCATAAACTATAACCCTTGAGAGTTGTTAGTTGTGTTACTAGGTAGTCAAAGTTGGCATAAGACATGCACAAGATATAAGGATTAGAAAACCAATATTAAAGCATGTGGGACTTTTGACCATATTATGGATGGTGGAACAAGAAGCCAAATGTGACAAGGATGTCATATTGCCTTCTACGCACGAATCTTAATGGGTCATTGCCATCAATGCTTGTTGTAAAAGGAGCCTTGATAGTTGTGACAATTTGCTTATGCGAATGAAGGGTGAGGGGGAAGAGGCCCAAAATTCAATCAATTTGCCGATCACAAATCACCACTCAAAATAACTAGATTGTACTCTTCGCCATTCCCAAATTCTAACATTTTCCCTTTCTTGGGTGCTTTCTTTTTATGATGTTTGGCAGGGTTTCATCATTCTAACATTCAATAATAGGTCAACAAACATGCCAAATTAGCTTATAGTGGGGTTGGGAGATCCAAGTAATAGTATCTTTACCCACCTTGTAACATACCATCTGGCCTTGGTCCTTTTATTCTATTATGGGCCTCTTCTTTTCATCTTTAATTTCCTATTTCATTTTGCCTCTCTCTATTCAAATGTGGAGTCTGGACTTTCTACATTACTTGGTAATAAACATCTTAATGCTTATTAAATCCAACAAGACATCAAAAACATTTTAACAATTCCTTTTGATACCCATTTCCATGAGTGAATTGCAAAAGATCCTGTGTCAAACCTCGTTGCAACCAGACCAACTGAATCAGCAATTCTCCCATTCCGTGTGCAACCTCAAATGACTTCATGTAGATTGGCATGTGGGGGAGATGCTTGGAAAAGAATTAGTATTCACAACATGTAAGAATCAAGCCAAAATTTCCATTGACTACTTAATAAAAGATGTAGTCACATACATGGAAAAATAGTATGAAAGGTGGGAAAACAAAATACACCCAAAGACGAACACACTACATGTATGCCTCCTAGCCATTGATAAATCTTCCAACATATGTCCTTCAAAAATTGAATTGGTGATGATTTATGGGTGTTCAAAGAAATAAGGGTGTTTTTAATATGAAGCCCAAGATTAAAATAAGTGAACAAAATGGCATCAATTAACAAATTGAACAATTTCATTACATGGTTGCATAGTATTGTCAAAGAAAATTAACCTAACCTCACCTCACCAAAATGAACACATTTTTTTTTGTTAACTAATGCAAAGCTCCATTAAATGGCTTTCAATTGTAACACAAAAACCTATATATATATATGAGAGGTCAAGGGTAAAGTGTGTTGAATAGGTACACCATATCTCATATGAACTCTTGAATGAAATACCTCAAACCAATTGTGTGTGCGTGTGTGTGGGCTTGGGTGACCAACTCACAATCATGCTACTCCCAAATGTCAAGAAGGGAGAGCAAAGTGTCCCATGCTTTAAGGAAAGTGATCAATCATACTAAACTTTGGAGAGCATCACATCTCTAAAATGTAACATCCAATATAGTGGTGGTGCCACACTAGGTGTATGCACATCAAATCCCTTAAAAGCTTTGGAATGGAAAATACCTTTCATTGAAATAGTCTTGGGATGGGTGTATGGAATAGCAAAAAGGCCGTTCTTCTGTTAAGTTAACCCCCACCTCCTAAAAGATAACAATGCTACTACACACATGCATATAGCAAGTGCAGTTTTGATTAATACCTTCCTATCTATATCTATAGTGAAGAGATTCACTGGTTCTCAGTCAATTGCCAAGAAAAATTTCTAGTTAGTTTACTTGTACATGCTTGCCATTGGGGAATGTGAAAATTTGTCAAAAAGAGTAAAGAAAAACCCCAACACTTGTACATTCTGGTCTCAAAAATCTAGATAATCATTGTGAGATCAAACAATAGTCAGTTGCCATGCCTTTACTACTCAAACAAAGCCAACAATTCAAACAGGGGCATGGTTTTTCTTTTCTTTCTTTTTTCAAAATTTTCAATATCAAACATTTGGTAAATTTTTTCCAAAAAATTAAGAAAAATTCATCTAATTTACACTAGAGAAATCAAACATTTCCAAAATGTTCCCAATTTTACATGCAAAAATGGCCAAAAAAATTTCAGAAAAAAATCGCTGGGACACACAGGTGCATCATGCAAAGCCTTGTACACATATGCAGGGAATGGCCATTGGGAATGCAATGAAACAAAAAAAAGCTCTTTAGGGATTGGATCAAATGAGGATGTTAGATGGGATGTAACTCTGAATGTGGTTGTTAATTAGTCCCAAGCACCATGTAACAAATCATGGCTTGAACATAATCCAAGTAGAATGTTGTGTGGGAACATGTTTCATAGGTTGCAAACCCTCATGATATTGTAACACCTTAACCTACATTAGGTAGAACTTGATGCAATTCAATTCTTTGTCTAAACCTAAAACTTTCATCCACAATTGAGTTGTTGTGCCTTGGTAACCTATCCTCTAAACCCTTCTACTTCCTCCTCATGTTAACTAGGTAGTTACCTCAGGAAGTGGGTAAGTAGGTAGAGAATGTAGGTGGTTATTAGGTAGGTAGGTAGTTAAGTAACAGGCACTCGGTCACTAATTACTACTACTTAAGTAGATGCATGTGGATGGTTAGTATATTAGCTAACCACCGTAGTTAGCTACTGGACAGGAATAAAACAAATAAGTGTTTTCTGTTATTTAGGAGCCACATTTTTCATCCAAACAACTTAGTACCTACCCAAGGGGAAAGGAATGAGAATTTTTTATGTGATTTAAGTAGACCTTAGTAAATTTTATTTAAATTGAAAATATGGATGAGGAACGGACATATCGTGGTTAAGTACAGTTTCAAATGAAGGTTCATGTATTTATTTTGTCATAAATCTAAATTTTGGAACCCCTATTTCACAAAAGGAAATATCCAACAAATTTTATCATTTTTTCAACAAAAATTCAAAATTTTCAGATTATTACTGTAAATTTTTTTTTGCTAATATTTTGTAAAATTTTTCCATATCACATATTTGGAGGGAAAACAAAATGCCCCTAAAAGAATACACATAAGTAATATGGATTATTCATGGGTTTGAGCAAAAACATATTTAAAAAATCAACAAATCACATTTAAAGGAATGTTTTTTTTAGCACGCAAAGGAGAAGATTTCATAAACCATGGGGGGGAGGGTAAAGATTAAAACCCATCTTCTTTTGGTGGGATTCTGAAGGAAAATAATTAATGAAAGTATCCAAAAATCACCAAGCAATATAAATCAACCATGAGACTTAACATCTTCATACTTAGAAAAATACTTATTAATTTAGATATAAGTTTATCTATATTAATGTGGCATGTGCCACTACCCCAAGTGTGAACATGACCTTGATGATGGAGCTCAATTGTGAAAAATTAAAATTAAAATTAATTTCCACCAACAAAAAATTACTCAAAACTCAATACCTCTATCACCTTAAGTTTAATTTTTTTGAAATTGCCTCCAAGAAATCTCACTTGTCAAGGGGTTTCTAGTAATACTAAGAGCTCACCCCCAATGTTTCCAAAATATCTAGTTTTTATTTTGTTGATTTTTTAAGTGGCAAATCGTTCAATAACTCTTGCACCATAGGCCTAAGCATTGCCGAACAATAACCTTGGTGCACCCATAACTCATTAAGAGCATACCTAGCGGGGGTTTGGGAGATCTCAATGAGACAAACAACACAAGCAAACAAAGAAGGGAAAGAAAAAAAAAAATTCAAATCAAATCAAATCAAATCAAATGCTGAATAATGATTTGCTTTATTTCCACGTTTTTCTAACTGAAGTAGTTATAAGATATCCCAGAGTGCACCGCCTCATTTTACACCACCCCCAGGGGGGCCCCAGGAAAAACAAAATTAAAAAATCGGCAGAACCATCCAACCGATAGTTGACACGTACTAAGAAGTTTGCCAAAAAAATAGGCCAACGGTCGTGTCATGTAGGCCCACGTCTTACTATTGTCCCACTGCAAAAAGGGAATTTGCCGATTTTTTTTTAATATCCTTTTTTGGACTGATACCGATCAAAAATATTTTATGGATTGAGGGGGGTGAGGGGGGGGTGGGACGGCGCCAGCAAATCGTGGTTTCCACCCCCAGATCTAACGGCCACAGTTAATTTGGCGGCTACCGCTAGTCCCCTCCCCCAGGGACACTGGGGTCATGGGTATCAAACTTTTCTTTTCTTTTTGTTTTGGGACAAAATTAAAGGGCCCCCCTCGCCTATGTACTTGTCCTTTTGCTAAGAAATAGATTTGATTTTTCTTGCATTTTGATGGTGACCGAGGAACCAGCCATCCACACCTATCATGGAACAATTTCCAATATTTTCCACATTCATTAAGAAAATTGAGTGAATTTTTTTGTCAATGGATGCACAAACTAGATGGCTACAAATGTGATGCAACCCTACAAAACATTATTGATAGACACACTGTAGATTAGGAAAATGTACAAAGGGATAAAAAAAAGGAAAAGAAAGAATTTCTAGGATGTTAAGTTAGCTCAAACTAAACTAGATGTCAAAATCTATCCATGTCAAAAATTGATAACTTGTAGTAGGTCGTCATATTTTCTCATATCCAAAATCGATCGCTTGCAATTAGTCAGCCATGGAGATGGGAGGTGTGTCTTGAAGGGGTGGAAGTCGAAAAATACCTAGGCCTATCGTTACTACCCAACTTAAAATGGAGGATGTTTGCACATTTATAATGTGATTGAATTTTTTTGTCGAAGGAAAGTAACCAAGACAAAACGAGGAAGGCCCTCTAGTGCTTTCAAGCTCCAAATGGCATTGGCACATTTGTGTAAAAATGCATCAACTTGCTTATGTAAACATTCAAACACCTCCACTACTAAAGAGAGAAATTGATCGGCAAGGTGTCGACTGTAATAGCTATGTTCTTTGGCTTGAACCACATTAGAAGCAACAAATCCTTGGGCGGTGCAAGATCAAAGAAGTGAATCCGATCATGTTGGGTCGATAATGATAATGTGAAGTAGGGTGCAAATGCCATCTTTGGTGAACACAACGGTGAATCATCAACAAGAGGAGTTGAACATGTTTGAAAGAAACACATGTCGTTATTATTACCCCACGTGAAAACCAACATCCTACACAATGGCAGCAAAGGTGTCACGAACTGCATCATGGGTTCCTATGCGTTCATTGTCATGAGCATAATGTAAAAGGTGGATACCCATACGGTTGATGGGGTGTGTGCACACACATCGAAGGATACCTGCAATTGAGGGATGGGGCAGTCCAAGTTGTACTCAAAGCGCTGTAAAAAATATCAAGGAAGCTAATCGAAAACCTAGGAAGGTTGGTCGAGTTGTAAGCCAATCGGCCACCCTTGGGTCAAAACATGATAAAATTCAAGCACAATGGGCTTTAGATATCCCATTAGAGAGCATGTTAGAAAAAATATGATGGTGAAGACGTTCCGAGATGGAATCTTGAAGTCGAATCATTTGTTGTTTGATGAACCATTCGAACAAAAAAAAACTTGCGCAAGGTGGGGGAAATAGGAGATCACATATCGCCTTAAGGTGTTGCTGGAAAGGAAAGGTGTTATTGTCGATTCATGTTAAGGCTTCAAAAAGGAAGGGATGTTAATTAACCATAAACTTAACAATTATGATCGAAACTACAAGGGCCAAACTCCTTAAATAGGTTGTTAGGGCGATGGTGGCCATTGACATGAGCCTAATGCCATCGAAAGTTATTAAGATAAATATTTGTTTATGGGTTAGAGGTCCTTTTAGGTTGTCAAAGGATCTTGGACGTACGAAGTGCCTAAACATTTTTAAAAGGGAAGAGTCAAAAGAAATGAAAAACTTTTTCAAGGTGGAAGAGGAAGGTGTACATTGTAAGAGATATGATGGCCATTGCATGAAACAATGAATTAAAATTCCAAAGGCTACTTGAACATCACCCATTCTAAGGAAAATATTCACATGTTAAACATCCTCTAACATGGCATCTTTGATAAAGGATGACGTGAATGATCATGTGTCCAATGGAATTCCGAAAATTCTAATCCCTTCTGATGGGGTGGTAAATTAGGATGGGGTGTTGAAATCAAGCAATAGGCCAAAGGGTGACCATGCTACACATTTATGAGGTTGGATAGAAAGACCTATTGCACGAAGTTCAATCTAAAAATGTCCATATGCAAATGATAAAATAGAAGGGGGACTTGTCATGTGAATATCATTTGTAATGGATGGAAAAAAATAATAAAGGAAATGATTGGCTATAGAATGCAAAGCCCTAAAATGGGGTAATGTTAATAATGCCCTTCCCAAATGATCACCTTGACGGGTTCCCATGGCAGAAAAGATGATTATGATTATGATGGCTATAAAATAAAGGAGATACAAATGCATAAACAAAAGGGATGAATTGTATTATGTATCCACATGTTACACAAAGTTTTTGAAATATGACCCCTTTTTACACCAGATTAAAGGCATTTGCCATGTCTAGCTGGAGAACAATCTAGTTAGGTAAAGGTCTAAGGTGCATCTAATGCCATGGATTACTACTTCACAATTGCCCTTACTTGTAACTTTGAATTGGTGTGGGGAAAAATGTGTTACAAAGGTGTTGCGAAATTGAAGCATAAAGCGTGACTTGTGAGTTAATACAATGTTTCCCCCACTGTAATGGGACAAACTCCACCTAAAGGCTTGTTCATGGTTAAGAGGTCGATTATGCTAAAGACATATGCAATTCAAGGTGGAATGTGACCCTTAACAATATGAAAACAAAGTTAAAATAACTGAGGGTATCCATTCGTTGAATCTTCTGGGTGGAAACAATGTTGAAAGTGTTCAAAAACCATTCTAGAAATACCATTTATTAATAAATGGGGCCTACGTTGGAATGTTAGCTTTAAAAAATCAAAAAAAAGTTCGAGGTCTTAGTCTAGTTTGTAATCTTTTAAGAAAAACAAAAAGTAGCCATTTGATTCAGGGTGCAATGTGATGAAAGTTGAGGTGGTGTCAAAGGACATGGGCATAAGGGGAAGTGGTGCCAAGGCATGGGTTGTTTTATATTATTCCCCTACACATCCAAGAACTAAACTATAAAGAATGTGTTTATGAACTAAGGGATCATGTTGGGGACACTACATCAAAATGCGTTTTAATTCACTTTGGGTTTCACTAGATTTGAGTTAATTTGCACATTTTTACCATGGTGAAGTTAGTCAACTTCTTAATGAATGGGGACCAGTTGTTACAAACATGGAATTGGTTCACTAGTACCTAGTGAATTAAGGTTATTTTCAAGTGATTTATAAATTTATCAAACCATTCATTTATTAATTAATTAAATAAATGGATGGAAATCAATTAAATTTAAATTATTTCATATATAATATTATTGATAATTTCATGATCTTCAACCTATGAATATTATTGACATGTCATTACCTAAACTAGGTTTAAAACCTAACTTAGGTACGTAGACCACATAATCAACTTAAACACCTACTTTAAGGAATTATATAAAAAATATTTGGTCAATTTACCATTATTAACAACGCACACACCACTTGTGAAATTTGATCCCTTGACCATTAGAATGGAAGCAAACACCATTACCATCAAACCACCCCACTTATTGTGATAATATGTTATATTGCATTTTATTCATCAAATATTTTATTTTAATACAAAAACATAAACTTTGAAAATTCATATTGTATTAAGATTTTGTCCATATGAAATGATTCGAGTTTTTTTTAAAAAAATCAATAATGTACATAATTACATTTATTTCCCTTTGAAAGTGTAAAATCATTTTAACAAAAAAAATTTGAAATTCATTATTTAATAACATTTCAATGACCATTCTTTTGATAAATAAAATGTTTAATAAATGAATAAGAATTTTGCTAATATAATAATACTACTTATGTTAAGTTACTTTAAACTATGATAGAGCTACTTTTCATTAATCTAAATAATTTCACCCTACATTATTTTTAATTATTTATGGTTATTTTCAATTTTTTGGTTATTTTTAGTTATTTCACCCTAGGCTATTTTTGGTTATTTTAAATTATTTTTGGCCATTTTATGTTACTTTTGGCTATTTTAGCCTATTTCACTTTAAGCTATTTTCAATTATTGTAAATTATTTCACTTTAAGCTACTTGTAGTTATTATAAATTACTTTTGGTTGTTAAAGGTTATTTCACCTTATGTTATTATTGACAATTCTAGGCTATTGTAGGTTATTTCACCTTAAGTTACTTTTATTTATTGTAAATTATTTTTGGTAATTCTAAAAAAATTTAATATATGGTTATTGGTGGCTATTGGTTGTTCTTTTATTGGGGCTATTGGTGAGTATTAATGGTTATTGGTAATTATTCTATTAATGGCTATTAATGGTTATTTTATTGGTGGCTCTTAATGGTTATTTTATTAATGGATATTGATGGTTATTTTATTAATGACTATTAGTAGTTATTTTATTGGTTCTTATTAATGGTTATTTTAGGCTAAATTACTATAATAGGCTATTAATGGTTATTGGTGGATATTCTATTGGTGAATATTGATGGATATTGGTGGTTATTAATGGTTAATATATTAGTGATTATTGATGATTTTTTTATTAATGATTATTAATGAATATTCTATCAGTGGGTATTGGTGGTTATTTTATTAATAATTATTAATGAATATTGATGGATATTTTATTAATGGATATTAATGAATATTCTATTGGTGGTTATTCTATTAATGGCTATTAGTGGATATTGATGTTTATTATATGAATGACTATTGGTGGTTATTCTATTAATGACTATTAGTCGATATTGATGGTTATTATATGAATGACTATTAGTGGCTATTCTATTAATGGCTATTAGTGGTTATTATATGAATGGTTATTGGTGGTTATTGTATTAATGAATATTGGTGGTTATTATATTAATTGTTATTAGTGGATATTATATTAATGGCTATTGGTGGTTATTATATTAATGGTTGTTAATGGTTATTATATTAATGGTCGTCAATGGTCATCATATTAATGGTTATTGGTGGATATTAGTGGTTAAATGGTTATTATATTAGTGGTTATTGATGGTTATTCTATTAATGACTATTGATGGTTAAATTGCCATAAGCTATTGGTGGCTAGTGGTGGATATTTTATTGTAAGCCATTGGTGGTTATTTATTAGTGGCTATTATATTATAAATTATTGTTGATTATTTTATGTTATATTACAACTATTGGTGAATATTATATTATAAATTATTATTGGATATTCTAAATTATATTATCATAAGCTATTAATAGTTATTTTATTGTAGGTTATTCTAAACTATTTTTCATAAGTTATTATTGGTTATTTTATTTTAGTTCATTATATTATATTTTATATTATTTTAAATTATTATACTTAGGATAAAATAACTTATAATAATATAAAGTAAAATTACCTTGAATAAATTATTACTTGAAATAAAATATATTAACTTAAAATAAAATAACCTAAGGTATAACTTAAGGTTAATTGAATAATTTAATTTAAAATAAGTTAAAAACCTATAATAAACTAGTTATGATACATTAAAATAGAATAACGTATAATAATTTAAGGTATTATTTTTATAATAACTTATAATAACATAGGGTATAAGTTTTAAATATCCTAAAATAATATAAGATATATCATAAAGTAGCATATATAAGGTATTTTAAAAACATAAAAATAAACCTATTTACTACAATAAATTATAATAATGAATTATGTCAACTAGTAATTAAACACAATGTTTACATTGTGATTTTATAGTGAAATAACTTTAACAAGGGTGAAATCACTAAAGTGCAATGAATTTATTTTATTTAAAAAATCCCATAATGATTTAAGCTAGTGAACTACACCCCACTTTTGTAGTTCATCATTTCCCTATGTTTTGTTACCTCACCACGAGGGAACAAAGCGAGACATCGTTGGGGTATCAAGAAGAGCAAATGCCAAGCTACCACATCATACGGGTCTTGCGCTAACTTATCCAATGGAAAATGAAACGTCATTTATACATCTCCTCGTAAAATGCCAAGGATGCAGTTATATAATTGAAAACAATGAAAGCCTAAATGAAAGGACCCAAGGACATCCAAAGACAAAACCCTAATCTAAATTGATGCATGTAAGTGGGAATAAGGGAAGGTATTGAATCGATATGATCACAAGGGTTTGGATTAAATGAATTGGGTGGTTGATGGGAACACTAATGATGAATTAACCTTCAATTGGTAAATTGGCATCAACAAGTGGGGCGATAAACTTTAAGTGGAAGTTGCAAATGTGTTGAAAAGAGGGTAGGTTAGGGGGTTTGATCATGGGCAAGTGAAGGGGTTGGTAAAGTGGAAGGGGGAAAAGGTCCTAAATTTGCATGATCAAAAGGGTTTGGGAAAGTGTAGGGTTCAAGCCCCACATTCACATGAAGGACTGGGAGCCAATAAGAAGAACTAGTGGGTGGTGTGTGGTTTGTTAAAATGGGAAGGGAAACTAGTGGGTGGTGCATGGTTTGCATGAGAGATGGGGTGGAAACTAGGTCTGTGATGGCACATGATAAAACAAATGGGCAATGGGAATGACGAAGATTAATGGGACATGATGAATTAAGGGACATGGGATGTTTAATGCCCATGAAGAAGGAGGCCTACTAAGAACACATGCCCCACCTTTTTAAAAACTACCTACTATTATAGGGCAATCTTAAATCTACAAAACCAACCACACAAAATTAAATAGATCGAAAGGAAAAATATAGGAAATCGCCTAAAGGTCCCTTGCTAAGGCATTATGCCAAAACCAAGTTTTAATTTCATTGGAGGCTTGAATGGCATGATCACTATTGTATTGGGCTCAACATGACCTAAACATCTTAATGCTAAAACATTATAAATTTCATTTTTTGTTCCTAGTCTTAAAGGTCATGAGATAAATAATGTCACACAAAAGTTTCCTAAAAAACAATTGTGATGGACTAAATACCCTTTTCACAAATATCCCAATCCATTCCAATAACTATTACAACATCAATAGAAAAAAAAAACATTAATTAGACAAACTTTTTAATGGAGAAGATTATCTTCAAGTTCTAGGCCCACACACCTAAGAAGTCATTCTACTTTCTCATCTTCCACAAAAACCTAGACCCTTAAGAAAAGAACTTACAAAAAATTCGAAGTTTTTTATAACAAGTTGATGTTAACATGTTCTAGTCCAATGGTTAATCTCACTAAAATCCTAAGGGTTCCACTAGAACACAAGTTCAAAATGAAACAAAAGTCGTAACCAAAACCAAAACGTTAAATGAAAGATGAAAAAAATAAAACTAACTTTAATTGAAATTTTCTCCTCTAATTTTTTCTTCTTTGTCTATTGTTACCTATGGCTTTGATCCCTACAATCCTCCCCATTTGCCAAACCATTATTCCTTAACTCCTCCTCCGCCTCCTCTCAACTTTTAATTTTATTCAATTTGTTACTTTTCACAACCCTCCAACATTTTTTTCCCTTATTGTTGATTCTGTTTCATCACGAACTGATTGCCACAATTCTCAATCGCGATTCAATTTTCCTAAACGCCTCCATTTTTGTTACGTTTTTGCAAAAGTTTTGAAACCAAAGGCCTGATCTTCAAATTTCAAATCATTGCATTTCTAATATTCCAATAATTTTGAAATCTTTTATAGTAGAAACTACTAAAGCTTAACTACAAGCTACAAATATTCTTTGAGTGTCAAAAATAAAGGAGCAATTCAAAAAACACAAGAAAAGGATGCAAGATAGTTTGTTTAAAAAATAACATTAGACCCATTTCTAGTTCCAACCCCATATCTTCCTCATTTATAATCCATTTTGAGTTTTGAATGATAAAAAACATGATGGGTCCACCAATTAGGGTTTTACAAAACTTCTTTGTATTCCAAAGGCAAAGATGGAATGATAAAAAATTTAAAGCTCAAAATCTTATAATGTTTTTATTCATTCATAATCGAACATTGAACCCCTTTCCACCAAACACTTCATATCTTCCCCCACTCCTTTACCAAATTGAGTAAATTTGACGGTGTTAAAAGTGTTAAGTGGAGGGTTACAAAATTTCTTGGAGCTTTAGAAACAAAGGAACAATGTTTGAAGATTCAACCTCCTTTGAATTCTTAAATGTTCACTCACCCACCTACCTACCTTAACCCAAAGCAAAACCCATGCTTGGATTTGCATGCTAAGAATGATGAAGACAAACAAACACTTAAGATGCAGATTTGGGTTTTTTTTCCAATTTTGTGATTATCAAAAATTTGATGAATTTTTCCAAACAATCGGCAAATTTAATTGAATCTGCACTAGGAAACACAATTGTCACAAAAACAACCAAATTTTTCCAAATTTTTTGCTAATTGGGGGTTCTTTTTCAACATGGGGATCTCATAGTCCTTGATGTGTAAGGTTTTGGAAAAGATTGTATAATTTTCTTTTTTTTGGTTTATAGTTTTAGGATGGGAATGCATAAGTTTTCTTTTCTTTTGGCATAGTTTTGGTATGAAGATAAATTTTCATACTATCATTTTAGGAGCTTAAACCTTTTCCTTTTTACTTCATATTTGTCTAGATTAAAACATATGAACATGTTTATATATGTGTGAGAATTTGAAACTTTAATTCTCAAGCTCCAAAAGGAAAATAAATCACTTACATTTAAGGTTTAACAATTCTTTAAAATTATATTATTTAACTTAATAATACCCATAATAACAACTTGTAGGTTTTTGCCAAAATAATCCTTGATTATAATTATCCTTAATTTGGATGATAAATTAAAATCCTCTAAATTTATGTAATTTTTTTGTTCTATTTTGTTTGGTTTTCCTCTAAGTTCATTGGATCAATGTCAATCTACTAGTTTTGTGATTAATTCATAGTGCAAATTGAAGTATTAAAGATGAATGGTATTCTTAAGCACTTGACTTTGGATGACTTTGGATGATTTTGGACCAAAACAAGAAGGTAAACTTAAATGACGAATGTGAACATTAAACACCATCGTCCAATGGATGGAATTCATCCATAATGTTCATCCATAACTCCTAGTTAAATCATAATTAACTTTCAATAAAATCATAGTCAACTTTCAATTAAATCCTAGTTAACTTTCAATTAAATTTTAATTAAGTCTGAATTAACTCCCAATTAACTTCTAGTTAACTCTTAATTAAGTCCCACTTAAATTATAATTAATTCCCAATTAAATTTTAGTTAACTTTTAGTTAAATATTAATTAACTCTAGTTAATTTTTAGTTGATTCCTAGTTAAATTCGAATTAACTTTCAGTTAAATTTCAGTTAACTCAAAGTCGACTCTTAGTTTGGAAGGTTTTCAAGAAACTTCCTTACTTGATGCACAAATTCAAAATTGAAAGTATGTTTCCCGCACCTAATTATTTTCACATTTCAATCAAGATTTTTATTAGTAAAAAATGAATATATAGGTGCACAATGTTTAGAATTCTTTTTCATAACTTCAAAATGTAAATAAGTCCTATATATATATATATATATATATATACTATAATACATACATCACCTTCCAAATTACATTTTTGTCACACATATCAAAGGCATGTCACTAAAATAATTATTTTAGTTTTAAATACACCTAATATAAAGATTGTTCCATTACAATCACTTCATACTTAAAATGTCCATATGAAAGTTGGTGTGTATAGGTTGTTTTCAAACATATTTCATGTGGTCACAAACCTATTGGGTGACTATAGTGTTATCCAATTATCCCCATTACAATTTTCAATGCTACACATTACAATTCACTTCTTGCCACAATCCTCCTAAGGTCCAAATTCCAAACATTCTATCCTCCATTCTCATAGACTTATTCAGCTCTATTAAATTTTTACTCTACATTGACATTGGGTTTTTTGGTTGCAAGTACTACAAAACATTTCTACAACAATTATACATTGAGACAAAGATCTCAAATGGTTTCACTTTTGTGAATATGATGTTATAAACATGTGTATACCAATGGCACATTTTCTATATGTCATGCCCATCTTCTACTTTTCTTAAGGTTTTTTTTAGGTCTTTTATAGCTTTCAAATTAGTGAAAGGCTAATCCCAACCTAGATCACATTTTCACCAACAATATTTTTCAAACATCAAGCATATGTGTTTCAAATAAAAACATGTCTCCTATTTAATTCATTTGCAAACTTAAAGGCTCAAAAATGAGATTTATTATTTGTTCATCTTTACAATTTGGGGAAAATTGCTCCACACACTAAATAACAAAAGTAGTAATGGAAACCTTTGACTTCAAATAAACTTTACTAAAGAATGTTCACCAAGTGTTGTACTTGTGACCATGAATTGAGTTGAATTTTTGATAACTTCATTGAAAATTTTGTATATGAAACTACTGTTAGTATGAAGGTTGAATTTTTCATAAGGGCAAAATCACTACACAATGAGCCACTTATTTTTATTTTTCTTCAAAATTAATATTTAAACTTGATTTTCACCTAAAATTAAGAATTTTTTTTCGAACTTTGTGAAGTAGGTGGTTTGGCAATCGTCAACAAGAGGAGTTTAGCCAAATTTGGCAACAAATTAAAGAGGAAAGAAAAAAATAATAATGAATTATGTTATATTTTAGTAACATGTTGCAACTTATGGTTTTAAGTGAGACATTAAATAGCCCCCATCGAGCATTGTCTTGTGCTTGTTTCTTGTTTTCTTGCACATGGTTTTCGACCTTATATGGTTATGTATAAAAACCATGCATCATGGTTCTACATGTTTTTTTAATTTTCCAAAATAATTTTACAATGTTATTTTAATTTAAGGGTTATTCATTTTTTAGCAATAGCTCAATGAATTCAAAATTTGAACCTTCCATGTATAGAACATGCTACAAAACACTAGCATAAATTGGAGCATTGATTAAAACATGTTTTTTTTTGTATTTTAGTAACTTTTGTATTCAAAAAGTCAAACCCTAAGATAAAACCACATAGTTTTCCATACAACTACATTGTCAGGCCAAAAAAGGGTGTCGGATAGTGCTCGATTGGGGGGGGGGGGGAACTAAACGTTTTTTTAATTTTAACCTTTTGTCCAAATTTGATGGTTTCAAAAAAAATTCCCCAAAATCTAGTAATTTAAAACCTTTTTTTTTTTAAACACACTT
>Ga0116227_10008964_pt1 | contig 18444 bp, 15 predicted proteins | sample S1TSphgellanicum_FD_89693 | JGI IMG/M metagenome (GOLD analysis project Ga0116227, IMG submission 89693) | Host-associated microbial communities from peat moss isolated from Minnesota, USA - S1T2_Fb - Sphagnum magellanicum MG | ecosystem: Host-associated > Plants > Peat moss > Unclassified... | reverse complement strand
GGCCGCCGCGGGCCTGCTGCTTGGCGGTGGCGCCGGGTTGGCGCTCGGCCTGGTCGCGGGGCTATCACGCGCCGGGGAGCGCACCTATGACGCCCTATTGCAGATGCTGCGCATGGTGCCGTTTCTCGCGCTGATTCCGCTCTTTGTCGTCTGGTTTGGGGTGGGCGAGGAGCCGAAGATTCTGCTGATCGCCCTCGCCTGCGTCTTCCCGGTCTATCTCAACACCTTCTCCGGCGTCCGCAACGTGGACCCCAAACTCATCGAGGCGGCCACCGTCTTTGGGATGACGTGGCCGGCCATTGCCACCCGCATCGTCATCCCCCTGGCCATGCCGGCAATCCTGGTTGGCATCCGCTACGCTATGGGCGTGGCGCTGCTATCACTAGTCGCCGCGGAACAGGTGAATGCCTCTTCCGGCATTGGCTACCTGGCGCTCAACCCGCGTGCGGCCCTGCGGACCGACATCATCCTCGGCGTCGTCCTGATCTATTCCGTCCTCGGCCTGGCCGTCGATGTCCTGGTGCGGGTGATCCAGCATTTTGCACTGCCATGGCACCGCACCCTCGACGGCAAGGCGCGCTGATCATGAAGCATCGCTTCCATGACAACGCCATCGAGATACGGGGCGCGTCGAAAAATTTCGGCGACCGGGTCATCTTTACCGGCCTCGATCTGCGCCTCCGGCGTGGCGAATTCGTCGCATTGCTCGGCGCGTCGGGGTCTGGCAAGACCACGCTGCTGCGCATGCTGCTCGGTTTGGATTGCATCGACGCGGGCGCTGGCGACGTCGCCACGCCGCGTTCGGCGGTGTTCCAGGAGCCCCGCCTGGTACCCTCGCAACGTGTCTGGCGCAATGTCCTGATGGGGGTGCCGGCGTCCCGACAAAGCAAGGATCGCGCGATGGCGGCGCTCGATGAGGTTGGGCTGAACGGGCATGCCAACGCCTGGCCGGGCACGTTATCGGGTGGCGAGGCCCAGCGCGTGGCCTTGGCGCGCGCGCTGATCCTGGAGCCGGCCCTGCTGGTGCTGGACGAGCCATTCGCCGCCCTCGATGCCCTCACGCGTCTGCGCATGCAGGATTTGGTGCGGCGACTCCACGCCAAGCATCAGCCGGGGGTGCTGCTGGTCACCCATGACGTTGATGAAGCCGTCCGGCTCGCCGACCGCGTCCTGGTGCTGCGGGATGCCCGCCTCACGCTCGACCTGCCGGTTGGGGACGCGCGTGACCCGGCGAGGCCGCCGGGCGTCCAGTTACGCGCGCGTCTCTATGCCGAGCTTGGGGTGACACACCCCTCCCAGCCTGACGAGCAGCCCGCCGGCGCAGTCCGCATCCCTGAACACGAAAGCATATGACCATGTCCCTCCCGAACAGCCTCAGCCGCCGGACCGCTTTGACAGTCATAATGGCGCTAGCCTTCGCAGCCAGTGGCGCATGGCGCGCCGAAGCCGCGCCTGATTTGACCGGAGTCACCTTGCGGGTCGGGATCTTCCAAGACGTCACGCGCGAAGCGATCGAGGCGACGGACTTCCTGAAAGGAACGCCCTATAAGATTGAATGGGCGCGGTTGAACGGCGCCGGACCGACAGTGCAAGCTCTCGGCGGCAACGCTATCGATCTTAGCTGGGGACTCAGCGATACGGCGGCACCGAAGGCCTCGTCGGAAGACCGGCAGAATTGGACCGCGGCCAACGCGCCGATCAAGCTGATCGGGCTGCTGCAACCCGTGGACAGCAAGGCGTTCTCACCTAGCCTGATCATCGCGCATAAGGATTCGGGCGTGAAGACGCTCGCGGATCTGCGCGCCAAGACCTACGCCTATAACGAGGGCGGCAACGCCAATGCCGTGGCCCTGTTGGCGCTGGACAAGGCCGGGCTGACGGTGAGGGACGTGCAGGTTCGCCTGTTGACGTATGACGCGACCGCGCCTGCCGTCGTCGCCGGCGCCGTCGCCGCGTCGCCCGCCACAAGGTCACGCATTGCCGACGCGCTGGCGGACGGCACAGTACAGGAAATCGCGACGGAGAATGAAGTCGGCTTCCCCGGCTTTGTCTCGATCACGGCCCGCACGGACTCGATCAACGACCCAAAGACCGGCGCCGCCATTGGCGACTTCCTGACACGAGTCGCCCGCTACTTGACCTGGGCCGCCACCCATAACGAAGAAACCGCCCAGGCCTATGCCAAAGCCCAGCAATTGACCCCGGCGCAGGCGCTCCTCGCAGCCAAGAGCGGCGCCTACACGCTAATCCCGGTCGATGGGGCGGCGCTGCAGAAGGAGCTGGCTGTCACGAAGACGTTGGGGCGGATCGGCTTCTATCCGCGCCCTGTCGACTTCAACACGATCGTGGATGACCGCTATGCAGCCGCCATCACCGCCGGCAACGACGCACCGTAATTCCCTCAATCCCTCATCAGGATTTCCATCATGACCGCCACCCTGACCCAGCTTCATCCTGCCAAGCCGTCCCGCGACACCAATGTGCCGACCATCAGCCCGGCGCAATTGCGCCGGGAGGTGCTCGACGCGGACGAGATTGCCGTCGTCGACGTGCGCGAGGGGGAGCGCTACGCCACCGGCCATATTTCCGTTGCGGTGGAGTTGCCGTTCAGTGAAATCGAACTCCGCGCCGGGCGCCTGCTGCCGCGCCGCACGATCCGCATCGCCGTCACCGACGATGACGGCTTGAGCCTGGCGCCGGCCGCGGCAACGCGCCTGCGTGCCCTGGGCTACCCGAACGTACGCGTCCTGGCCGGCGGCGTGCAGGGATGGGCGGAGGAGAACGGTGAACTCATCACTGGGCTCAATTCCTTGAGCAAGGCGTTGGGCGAATTTGTCGAACGCAACGACCACACACCCAAGATCACTGCCGTGGACCTGCAGCGCGCACTCGAAGCCGGGGAGAAGATCGTGGTGCTGGACACCCGCCCGCTCGAAGAATTCACGCATATTAGCATTCCCACCGGACTGGCAGCGCCCGGCGCGGAGCTGCTCTACCGCGCGTTCGATGCGGTGCCGTCGCCGGAGATCAAACTCGTCATCAACTGCGCCGGGCGTACGCGGGCGATCATTGGCGCGCAGGCGCTGCGTAACGCAGGCTTCCCCAACCCCGTCGTGTCGCTCGAAAATGGCACCGCCGCTTGGCTCCTGGCGGGTTACGAGCCCGTGCGCGGCGCCACGGCAGAAGCAGCCCGCCCGACGGAAGCCGGGCTGGCAAAGGCACGGGAGGGTGCCGCCCTAGTCGCCGATCGGTTCGGCGTCCGCACCCTCGCCCGCTCCCAGCTCGATGAGTTCGCCGCCGAAAGCGCCGATCGCACGCTTTATTTGTTCGACGTCCGCACACCGGAGGAATACGCCGCCGGCCACGTGCGCGGCGCCTTGTCCGCGCCGGGTGGCCAGTTGGTTCAGGCGACCGACCGCTACATCGCCGCGCGGCAGGCGCGCGTCGTGCTGGTAGACGATCCGGACCTGATCCGGGCGACGATCACCGCATCCTGGCTGATCCAACTCGGCTTGGCGGAGGTCTATGTTTATCCCGCGAGCGACAAGGAGCGCACGGAACGTGGAGCAGAACCGAAACTGGTTCTGGGCGCACCGGGACTCGCTTCGGCGATCAACCCGGCGGATCTGGCCCCGCTAGTGGCCCAGGGCGGCGCGGTGCTCGACTTGGAAGGCGCACCCCCCTATTTCCGCCCGCGTCGCTACATCCCCGGATCCATCGTCGCCCGGCGCTCCACCGTCGCGCGGCATTTGGACAAAATCCCGGGGAACGGCGCGATCATCCTGACCTCGAACGACGGCATTCTGGCGAGCTTCGCGGCTGCCGAACTCGGCGGACGGACACGTCGCCGGGTGGTGGCGTTGACCAGCGGCACGGCAGCCTGGATCGAAGCAGGGCTGGGGACGCCGGGCGAGGGCCTTGATCAGCCCAGCCTGGACACGGCGGAAGCGTTGCCGAGGCTGCCGACCTTAGAGGAGCGGCGGATCAACCTGGCCGCCTATGTCGCGTGGGGCGACAGGATCACCGGCCAACTGGCCCGTGACGGCCTCGTGCAGTTCCGCGCCTTCAACCATTGAAAGCGATCGAAGCATGACAACAAAATTTGGCCGCCGCAGCGCCCTCGCTGGGATGGCCACGACGGCGCTTATGACCGCCACCGGATCATCACGCGCGGCCGGCGAGACGCCCGTCTATGGCGGCACGTTGATCTTCGCCGACGTGCAACTGATCTACACCTGGCAATTGCAAGCTGGCGGGCGGTACAATATCGGCAACGGGCTCAACCAAATTGTCGATTGCCTGGTCTACCAGGAGCCGGGCACCGGCAAAATCGTGCCCTGGCTCGCATCCTCCTACGCGATCAACGATGATGCCACGGTCTTCACCTTCAAGCTGCGGGACGGTGTCACCTTCAGCGACGGCACCAAGCTCGATGTGAATTGGGTCAAGGCCAATCTCGACCAGGCTGGACTTGGCGATGAACAGAAGGGCATTCCGCAGAACTACGATTTCCAGGGCTACGACCGGACGGAGATCCTCGACGACCACACGATCAGGATCGTGTTGAAACACCCCAACCGCTACTTCATCGTGGCTCTCTCATACGCAACATCCGGCTTTGTCGCGCAGTCCACGCTCGACAAGAGCTTCAAGGATCAGGCCCGGCCACAAAGCATCGTCGGGACCGGCCCGTTTGTGTTCCAGAGCGAGGTGCCAAAGCAGGAAGTCGTGCTGGTGCGGCGGGAGGATTACCGCTGGCCACCACAGGGCGCCCAAAACCCGGGCAAGGCGTATCTGGATAAGATCGTCTTCCGCGAGATCATCGAGGAAGGGATCCGCACCGGCGCCCTACAAAGCGGCCAGGCCGACGTGGTCAAAGGCATCCAGCCCTCTGACGAGACTTTGCTCGAAGGGCAAGGTTTCAGGATCTATGGGCAGCGCCCGTTACTGAACGTGACCGACCAGATCTCCATCCGGGTCGACAATAAGCTCGTCTCTGACCGGAATGTCCGCTACGCCCTCTCGATCGGTATCAACCGCCGGGAGTTGGTGGATACCGTCCTGTCAAAGAGCTACGCCCCCACGACGGCTCTACTGCTGAAGGACTCGCCCGGCTACGTCGCCTTTGACAAAGAGCTGGCCTACGATCCGGATAAGGCCAATGCGTTGCTGGACGCGGCGGGCTGGGTCCGCAATGCCCAAGGTATCCGGGTGAAGGATGGCAAGCAGCTCTGCCTGTCCGTTGCAGCGTCGAGCCAGAGTTCGGCCGTAAAACCAGCGATGGAGTTCATCGGCCAGCAATGGCGGAAATTGGGCGTGGTGCTGATCAACCGCGCCGGCGACGACACCTTCATGAACCAGTCATCAGAATCACCAGAAGTGCCGCTCCGAATTTTCCGACCTGGCCTGACCTCCGGCTTGGTCGGCGTGTTTGGTTATCCGAACGGCAATACGTCCAACAACACCACGACACTGCATAGCGACCCGGCGCTCGAAGCGCTATTCAAGGAGGATCTTGCTACGCTCGATCCGGCCAAGCAGCTTCAATTACTGACGGACATCCAAAAGAAGCTGATCGTGGACTATGTCTATACGATCCCCGTCTATGAGGCGTCGCAGACCTACGGGACGTCCAAGCGCGTTCACATCGCCTTCAACTCCAATACGCTGCCGATCTTCCAGAATACCTGGATTAGCCCGGCATGAAGGCCGCACACCAGGGCCGGCGGGCGATCGTCTATCTCGGCAGAGAACTCGCCCAGGCGGCCTCTGTCCTGCTCGGCGCCTATACGGTCAGCTTCGTCGCCATCCATCTTCTGCCGTCCGACCCCATCACCAATTTCCTGGTCGATAACGGCATGGCGCTCGATCCGGATACGATCGCCAAGATGAAGCTTTATTACGGCTTCGACCGCTCGGCCTACGAGCAATTCTTCACCCAACTCTGGGGCATTGTTCACGGCAATCTCGGCTACGCCCTCAGCACGGGGCGTCCGGTGCTGCAAGACCTCAGCGACGTCCTGCCGTCAACGCTTCGGCTGGCGGGCGCGTCGTTGGTGCTAACATTGCTGCTGACATTCTCGATCGTGACGACGGCGAGCCTGACCAATATCAAATGGCTCAACCGGACGGTCTACGCCCTGCCGCCCCTGTTCAGCGCCATCCCAACTTTCTGGCTCGGGATGGTCCTGCTGCAGGTCTTGTCCTTCCGTTGGCGCGTGCTGTCGCTGTTTCCGGATGGTAGTTGGATGTCTCTGCTGGCGCCCGCGTTCGTATTATCTGTGCATTTATCTGCGCCACTTTCCCAGGTCATGCTCAAAAGCGTCGATGCGGCGTGGCAACAGCCATTCGTCAACGCCATCCGGGCAAAAGGCGCGTCACGGTCGTGGGTTTATTTCCGGCATTCGTTGAAATATGCCGCGGGGAATGGCATCACCGTCCTGGGTCTATTGGTCGGCGGCCTACTCGCGGGCGCCGTGGTCACGGAAACCGTGTTCTCCCGCCTCGGCGTGGGACGCATTCTGCAGGACGCCGTGGCGAACCAGGACATCGCCCTGGTTCAGGCGTTTGTCCTGATCATTGCCGCCCTCTACGTCGTGGTGAACTTTGCCGTCGATCTGCTCTACCCCTTGCTTGATCCCCGCATCGTCATGGATCGGGACCAGCCGACCGAGGCGGGGATGATATGAGCACATCCACCCGGCCCTACGCGGACATCCCGGCGGCGCGCCAGCAACCCCATCTGGTGACGCTTAATGCGGTCGGCAACGCCGGTTTGGCGGCGGTATTTTTGCTGCTGGCCCTTTGGATCGCCATTCCAAGCGTTTTCACCAGCTACGATCCGCTCAGCGGGATTTCCGCCGAGAAACTGCTGGCGCCGAGCCTTTCACACCCGTTCGGGACCGACTATCTTGGGCGTGATCTGTTCGCGCGCGTTGTCTATGGCACGCCACTGACCTTGCTGGCCGCCTGCGTCGCCGTGCCGATCGGCATGGTCTTCGGCAGCGTGTTGGGTTTGTTGGCGGCCGGGCTAGGCGGCGTGACAGAAACCATTATCATGCGCTTCGTTGATATCCTGCTCGCTATACCGGGCTTCCTGCTGGCGCTCTCCCTCGTGGCGGCCTTCGGACCCAGCGTCGTCACCCTCGGCGTCGCCATCGGCATTTCGACCATCGCGCCATTCGCCCGGCTCACGCGGAGCGAGGTGCTACGCGTCAGCCAGTTGGACTTCGTCGAGGCCGCGTATCTGAGCGGACATGGGCGCTTACACATCCTATTCCACGAAATATTGCCAAACGCGCTTGGGCCCGTGCTGGCCATGATCGCGATCGAAGTGTCGCAGGCGATCCTGATCGTCTCGGCCCTCGCCTTCCTGGGGTATGGCAATCCGCCACCAAGTCCGGAATGGGGGATGCTGATTGCCGAAGGCCGCAAATATCTCGCGACGGCCTGGTGGATAACGACTTTCCCCGGACTTGTGCTGATCGTGGCCGTCCTCGCCTTCGCGGCCCTGAGCAAAAAGTTGCAGGCATTTGGCCGTCTTTAGGACCCACCTATGACCGACCCCGACATCATCCTGGACATCCAGAATTTGCTTGTTGCTCGTCCAGCGGGCGCCGCCGGACCGCCCATCCTGGATCATGTCAATTTTGCGCTGCGCCGCGGCGATTTCCTGGCAATCGTCGGCGAATCAGGGTCCGGCAAAACCACGTTGGCCCATGCGATCATCGGGCTGCTGGCGGAGGGCGTAACGGTCAAATCCGGGCAAATCCGTTTCGGTTACACGGATCTGCTGACCGTCCCGGACCACCGACTCACGCGTATCCGCGGCGCTGAAATCGGCTTTGTGCCGCAGGACCCGGCGACGTCGCTCAACCCGGTGAAGACCATCGGGGCCCAGCTTTCGGAGGTCTTTCGGCTACGCGCGCGCAGCTGGGGCGGCACGAACAAGGCGCGCTGCATCGCGCTGCTGGAGCAAGTCGGGATCGACCAGCCGGAGAGACGGCTGAAGCAATACCCGCACCAATTGTCGGGAGGCCAGAAACAGCGCGTGTTGATCGCGATAGGCTTTGCGCTCAATCCCCGCCTGCTCATTGCCGATGAACCAACGTCGGCCCTAGACGTCACTGTCCAAAAGCAGGTGATGACCGTGTTCGACCGGCTTGTGGCGGAACACGGGACCACCGTCGTGTTCGTCACCCACAACATCGCCCTTGCCGCAGATCACGCGTCGCGCATCCTGGTGATGCGGGGCGGCAAAATTGTGGAGGGCAACGACCTCGCCGGTATTTTGGCCCGCCCGGTCGACCCGTATACGCGGCTGCTGCTAGAAAGCGCGCGCAGCGATTCGCGCCCAACACCGCGCCGCGCTGTGAGCGATGGCGCCATCATCGAGGTTGAGTCGCTCGTCAAAGTGTTCGATGCAAAAGCCCGGCTGACTCGCTCGCACCCGCCGCTTACAGCCGTCGATCACGTATCCTTTGCGGTCCGCCCTGGCAGCACATTCGGCATTGTCGGTGAGTCAGGCTCGGGAAAGTCAACCACGGCCCGCATGATCATTGGTTTAGAGTCACCGACTGCTGGCCACGTCCGATTCAACGGGCAGGATATTACGCGCCTCCCACGGGCCGAGCAGCGGGCGGTCTGGCGAGACATCCAGTTGGTCCATCAAAACCCCTACGCCTCACTCAACCCACGGGCCAAGATTGGCGAGATCATTGCGAGCCCCCTCCGCGCCCACGGGATCGGTTCAGCCGTGTTCCGGGCCGAGCGGGCGGCTTCTTTGCTGGAGCAGGTCGGGCTGCCACGGAGCTTACTGGCCCGGCGGCCCCGTGAATTATCCGGCGGACAGCGCCAGCGTGTGGCAATTGCCCGCGCGCTGGCCTTAAACGCAAAAATCATCATCCTCGACGAAGCTTTGTCGGCGTTGGATGTGGTCACCCAGGCTCAGGTTCTTGATCTGCTACGCGCCCTGCAGGAGGAGCTTGGGCTTACCTACATCTTCATCTCCCACGACCTCACGGTGGTGAAGCAGTTTGCCGATGATATCGCCGTGATGCACCGCGGCCGTCTGGTCGAGATTGGTCCCGTCGCCGAGATATTCGAGCGCCCTGCCACGCCCTATACGCGCAGTCTGCTGGGCGCCCTGCCCGGGCAGCGGCTCGCCGAAGCGGTTTTCGCCATCACAGCATGATTTGCATTAGCTTTATAGCGTCACTGGAATTTACCCTTTGCGAAGGTAGTCTTTTCCTTCTTGGTCGGTTTTTCAATAGATCATTTCATTGACGCTTTCTCCCAACCAGATCATCGTTTGAGTCTAGAAAGTCTTAGGCTTGTCCTTCTAACAGGAAGTTCCAATGACCATAGCACTCAGCGCCCATGATGTGGCTTTAGCAGAGTCTCGCCTCCTCAGCGTTGAAGCGCTCGATCGGGTTCTGTCGGGTAACGACGAGCACGCACTGCTGGATGCGCGTGAGGAAGGCGTTCGCGCCCGTGATGGCCATATCATTCTGTCCGTGCCGCTCCCGCTCAGCCGTATTGAGCTACGCGTGGCCACGCTGGTGCCCCGCCTCGACACACGTATCGTCCTCTATGACGACGGCGCCGGACGGACGGCCGAACGGGCCGCCAAGCGCCTGCGTCAGCTGGGTTATAGCGACATATCGATATTGGACGGGGGTGTGGCCGCCTGGAAGGCAGCGGGTCATGAAGTCTATACCGGGACCAACGTCCTGTCGAAAGCATTCGGCGAGTTCGTCGAACACGCCTATGGCACACCGCATGTATCGGCCAAGGAGCTGAAGCAACGCCTGGATTCCGGCGAGGATGTCGTCGTGCTGGACGGGCGAACCCTGCAGGAGTTCGAGAATTTCAGCATTCCCGGCGCCCATGCCGTGCCGAATGCGGAGTTGCCCTACCGGGTCCACGGGCTGGTCAAATCCCCAGAAACACTTGTGGTGGTGAATTGCGCCGGGCGCACCCGGTCCATCATCGGCGCGCAAGCCTTGATCAATGCTGGGCTGCCGAACAAGGTGGTGGCGCTGGAGAACGGCACCATGGCGTGGCTGTTCGAAGGGTATGCGCTGGATCACGGCAAACAAGGCGGCGCGCCTCCGCCGAACGCGGAAGACCTCACCAAAGCGCGCCAATCGGTCGAACGCCTGACGGCGCGTTTCGGCATTCGTTATCTCGATCAGGCCGGGCTGGCAAAATTCCAGGCTGAGCGCAACACACGCTCACTCTATCTGTACGATGTCCGCACCCAGGCAGAGTTCGAGGCCGGTCACCTACCCGGCTCCCTGTGGGCAGAGGGTGGCCAATTTGTCCAAGGCGTCGACCGGTGGGTCGGCACGCGCAATGCCCGTGTCGTCCTGGTGGACGATGAAGACGGGGTCCGGGCGGCCATTACCGCATCGTGGCTGATCCAAATCGGCTGGGGTGAGGTATTTGTCTATACGGCGGGGCTGAGTGGCGCCCAATTGGAGACCGGCCCGGCGCATCCGCCGCTCCCGGGGAGCGTGCCGAATCCGCCGGCCATTTCCGCGGGCGCTCTGAAAGCCAGTCTGGACCGGGATGCAGTCGTTCTGCTCGATCTGGATAATAGCCTGGCCTACCGCGCCGGGCACATCCCCGGCGCCCGCTTCGCCATCCGCGCGTATTTTGCCCAGGCGCTCGATCAATTGCCGGCAAAGCCGATCGTTTTGACCTCCTCGGATGGCGTGCTGGCCGCCTTTGCCGCCCCCGACCTGGCGGCGCTGACCCAGCAGCCGGTCACGGTTCTGGAGGGCGGCACAGACGCATGGCGCGCCGCCGAATTGCCGATCGAAACGGGGGATACGCAGCTGCTTCATGCCAGCGAGGATGTCGCGCGCTCGCCCTACCAGGTGGATGGGGACCGTTTTGCCGCTTTCCGCGCCTATCTCGATTGGGAGATCGGCCTCGTCGATCAACTCCAGCGCGATCGTAGCGTCCAGTTCAAAACCTATGCGGCGGGCTAGAGGGTTCCCGTTCCGGCATGGACCGCTCGATGACCCTTCGTTACGGACCAGTGGCCACAGCGGCCAGCGTGGCTCACCTCCCGCTCGTAGACCTGAGCGGAGCGGGGGTGAACCAGCCGCCCGGCCATACTTGGCGGCCAACCCGCCGCGGGATCGCCTTGCGGGCCGCGGCCCCCGTGGCCCTGCTCGCCCTGTGGCAAATGTCCGCCTCAGCGGGATGGATATCCACCGACGCGCTGCCGCCGCCTTCCGCCATCGTCAGCGCATTCCAGGATCTGATCGCGTCCGGCGATCTGCAGAGCGCCATCCCGACATCCCTGGCCCGGTCCCTGGTGGGATTGGTCCTTGGCGCCTCAACGGGACTCGCCCTCGGCCTGTTTGCGGGCCTTTGGCGCGTTGGTGAGGGGTTGTTCGACGCGCCGATGCAAATGCTGCGCACCGTGCCGTTCATCGCGATGATTCCGCTCTTCATCATCTGGTTCGGCATCGGCGAGGACGCAAAGATCGCCCTGATCTACGCCGCGACGATCTTCCCCGTTTACCTCAACACCTATGCCGGCGTGCGCGGGGTGGATCGTAAACTGATCGAGGCCGGCCAGGTGTTCGGCCTATCCCATTTTGGCATCGCGGTGCGCATCATCCTGCCGACCGCACTCCCCTCGATCCTGGTCGGGTTACGCTACGCGGCCGGTGTGGCCTTGCTCGCCTTGGTCGCCGCCGAGCAGATCAATGCGCAATCCGGCATCGGATACATCCTGCTCAACGCTAACCAAAATCAGCGAACGGACATCATCCTCGCCGGGATCATCGTCTACGCCGCACTCGGCATCATCATTGATATTGTGATGCGCTGGGTCGAGCGGATCAGCCTGCCCTGGAGGCCTAGCATTGTCCTTGCTTAGTCCAGACCGTATTCACAGCCATCCAGTCCAGCCGCATGCCCCCCTGGTGGAGCAGCCGGTTTCCGTGGCGTTGTCCGGCCTCCGCCGGGTGTTTGGCGACCGGGCGGTGTTGGATGGAATTGACCTGTCCATCCGGCGCGGCGAGTTCGTCTCGTTACTGGGGCCGTCGGGGACGGGGAAAACCACCCTATTGCGGATACTCGCCGGGCTGGACCGGGCGGATGGCGGCACGGTGAAGGTCGCGGCGGCCCGTTCCGTCGTATTCCAGGAACCGCGCTTGGTCTTGGCCAAGCGGGTTTGGCAGAATGTCGTGATCGGGCATAAGCGGGGCGCCGCCAGCCGACGCCACGCCATCGACGCCCTCGAGGAGGTCGGGTTAGCCCGGCATTCGGACGCATGGCCCAAAACGCTATCCGGCGGCGAGGCGCAGCGCGTTGCCCTGGCCCGGGCGCTCGCCAAGGAACCCGACCTGCTATTGCTGGACGAGCCCTTCGCGGCGCTCGACGCGCTCACCCGGCTGCGCATGCATGACCTGGTGGCGCAACTCTGGAAGCGCCACGCGCCGGCCGTGTTGCTGGTCACACACGACGTCGATGAGGCCATCCTCCTCTCGGACCGGGTCATCGTCCTGTCGGGTGGCCGGATCAGCTTCGACACGCCCATCACCCTCCCGCGGCCGCGGCAACGCGAAGGCCGGACCTTCGCTGGGCTCCGTAAGCAGTTGCTGGCGGAACTCGGCGTGCTGACCACGGCTGCTGAAGCGCTCGCCTGAGCCATGGCCGCGCCTTCAATCGTCTAGGAGTTTTGCATTGATTGTTTCCTCGCTTTCCGCCCTGTCGCGCATGGCGATCGTCTCAGCACTGCTGGCGCTTGGGCTCGCCGCCCCAGCCAAGGCACAGAGTCCCCGGGTGAAGCTGCTCGTCGGATTCCAGGATGCCACACTTCCCGCGACCGTGGCGGCGTCCAAGGTTCTAAATGGCGCTCCCTATGATGTGGAATGGGTCGTCCTGCCCGGTCCGGCCGCACAGCTTTCGGCCCTCTACTCCAAGGCCATCGATGTCGGTCACATGGGCGATACCTCGCTGATCATCGAGCAAGGCAAGGCGAAGGCGGACTGGACGCATGACACGGCGCCGCTGCAGATCATTGCCGGCTGGCGCGCCAACGATACCCAATATCCACCCATCGTCACCGTCGTTCGTACGGACGCCCATGTGAACAGCCTGGCGGATCTGCGGGGAAAAAAATGGGCGTTCAATTTCGGTGGCTTCAATTATCTGCAATACGTGCTGTCGCAGTTGAAAGCGGGGCTGAAGCCGGATGATTTCAAGCCCATTCAGTTGGTCGATCAGAACGCGACGGCTGCGGCGCTCAACGCCGGCCGGGTCGATGTGTATTCTGGCAGCACCCTATCCGTGGCGGAAAGCATCGAAAAGGGCGCCGCCCGTGTGCTGCTGACCAGCGATGAATTGGACATCCCGGCTTTGGGCGTCTTCACCGCCCGCGGCGATGTCCTGCGCGATCCGGCCAAACACGCCGCCCTTGCGGATTTCCTAGCGCGGCTCAATCGCCACTGGGCTTGGTACGCCAATAATCTCGACGCCGTCGAGCAGATCTTCGTCAACAAGATCGGGCAGACGCCTGCACGAGCCAAGCTGACAGCGCTTTACCTAAAAGCCAATTTCCAGCCGCTTGACGCACGTTTGGCTGCGCGTGAGCAGCATATCGCGAACATCCTGTTCGACGCAGATGTGATCCAAAAGAAGATCGATGTCGGCGTCGAGTTCGACAGCAGCTTCAACACCGCAATCCTTGTTCAATGAGGAGCCCGGCAGTGACCCTACCACGGCAGCTTCACCTCAATCTCAATTTCCTCAACGCGGGGACCTTTGCATCGGCCTGGCGCTGGCCAAGCTCCAAACCCAGCGATTATGCGGACGTGCAGTATTACGTTCGCACGGCCCAGTTGGCCGAGCGCGGCACCTTCGACTCGATCTTCCTCGCCGACTTCCCTGCTTTGTCGGACCATCCGCAACACCGGCCTTTCCAGTCGCTCGAACCGACGATAACGCTGGCGACGATCGCTGCGGCAACCCAGCATATCGGGCTGATCGCGACCGCGTCCTCGACCTATAACGAGCCCTACAACATCGCCCGGCGCTTTTCCTCGCTCGACCATGTCAGCGGCGGCCGGGCCGGCCTTAACATCGTCACCACGGCGGACCCCGCCGCGGCGCGCAATTTCGGTCTGTCGCAACGCCTGGCTCACAGCGTGCGCTACGAGCGCGCGGCGGAGTTCGCGGAAGTCGTGACCGGGCTCTGGGATAGCTGGGAGGATGATGCGCTCGTCGGCGATAAGCAGACGGCGCAATTCCTGGACCCGGCGCGGATCCACGCGGTGGATTATCATGGGCAGCATTTTTCTGTCGCCGGGCCGCTGAATGTGCCGCGTTCGCCGCAGGGACGACCGATCGTCGTGCAAGCCGGCGGGTCAGATGATGGCATGGATTTCGCGGCCCGCTATGCGGACGCGGTATTCTCGGTCGCGCACTCCCTGCCGGATGCGGTTGCGTATGCCAAAGATCTGCGGCAGCGCCTGTCTGCCTATCGCCGGGCCGAGGATGCGATCCTGATCTTCCCCGGGCTGGTGACCGTGATCGGCAGCACGGAAGCGGAAGCGAAGCGGCGCGAGGAGCAGCTTTGGGAGCTAGTTCCCATCGAATATGGCCTTCGCCGGCTGGCCGGCATCCTGCAAGTCGACCCGGCGGTGCTAAAGCTCGATCAGCCTTTGCCCCGCAACCTGAAGCTGCCCGTCGATGGCATGCAGACCTTCTTCAAGGGCGCACTGACATTGGCCGAGCGCGGCGGCCTCACGGTGCGACAGTTGATCCGCGCCCAAGGGGGCGGCACGGGCCATCGCATCATCGTCGGAACGCCGGACTCGGTCGCTGACTCCATTGAGACATGGTTCCGGTCCGGCGCCGTCGCCGGGTTCAACATTATGCCGGACGTCATCGCCTCCGGGCTGGAAGCCTTCGTCGACCACGTCGTACCGCTGCTCCGCCAGCGAGGCATTTTCCGCAATGCCTATGACGGGACGACGTTACGGGATCATTTCGGGCTCGCCCGCCCGGTCTGGACGCACCCCGTCAGCACATGCCCGGCTGCCAAAATGCGGGCCGCCAGCCACTAAACAGGAGATGAGTTTATGACCAAAGTCGACTTGGCCCTCGCCGATGACGCCGCTGGCGCGGTATCGTTCCGATCGCCCGCATTCCACCGTTTGCTCGACGCTTTGAGCGAAGCCGCGGAAAGCCGGGAGCGGGATTCGGCGGCGACCGCCGCTGCGATTGGGCTGGTGCGCAAAGCTCGGCTTGGCGCGTTCCGCCTGCCCCGATCCGAAGGCGGCGGTGGCGCCTCCCTGCGGGAGCTGTTTGAAACGGTCATCCTGCTTGGCGAGGCGGATTCCAACATCCCTCACATCCTGCGCAACCAGTTTGCATTCACCGAGAAGGCGCTGCGGACCCGGGCCAATCCGAAGTTTGCCGGATGGCTTGACGAGGTCCGGGCGGGACGCCTGTTCGGGCTTGGCAGCAGCGAACTGGGCATCCAGAACATCGGCACAGGCAACGGCGAGACCTTGCTGACGCCCCATAGCAGCGATTTCGTTTTGAATGGCGAGAAATATTACAGCACCGGTAATTTCTACGCCGACTACATCTATGTCAGCGCGAATACGCCGGACGGCGCGCGCGTGGCCGCGGTGATCCCCACGGACCGCGAGGGCGTGACGGTGGACGACGACTGGGACGGCATTGGCCAGCGCCGCACCGCCAGCGGGACGACGATCCTGAAAAATGTCCATGTTGCCAAAAGCGAGGTGGTGGTGGTTGCAGAAGAGGAGCACCGGCTGCCGCATGAGGCGACATTCCCCCAGCTTTACCTCACGGCGATCATCGCCGGGATCCTACGTGCGGTCGTGCGGGATGCAACGGCGCTCGTCAAAGGCCGCGGACGCAACTATTACCATGCCGTCGCCGACCGCCCGGCCGAGGATCCCCTGTTGCAGCAGATCATCGGGCGGTTGGCGAGCGTGGCCTACGTCGCCGAAGCCAGCGTTCTGCATGCTGCGGACGCTTTGTCCGCCGCCTACGATTCCGTGGCCGCGGGGTGGACCGATCCGGCCTTGTTCCTGGAAGCCGCCTTGCGGACGGCGAAGTCCAAAATCATCGTGGATGAACTCGCCCTAAACGCGGCGAGCCAGTTGTTCGATGTGGGCGGCGCGTCCGCCGCGACCCAGCGCCATCGGCTGGACCGTCACTGGCGGAACATCCGCACGATCTCGTCGCATAACCCAATCGCCTATAAGGCCCTTGCTATTGGGCGACATACGATCGATCAGACGCCGCTACCGAGCGCCGCGTTTTTCTGACGGTCTGGCTCCGCGCCAGCCAAAACGACACCCTTTAGGTTTTGGCCGACACGCCGACTTCAGCAAAATTGCTGTTCATCCCCACCGCCCCAATCGTACGGTTCACCAACCGGCGGTTAGCAAGCGTCCTGGGTTGCACGGACGATAGGTTTACGCCGGGCAGGTCGTTGGTTACGAGCACCTGAAAGCGATTGGATATCCATGCAATCGTTTGGACGGCTGGTACTTGAGGGCGCTTTTTACTACGTGGGATGTAACGGACACGTTGATCGCCGCGCCCAAAGTGGAAAAATGGCGTCCAATTCGCGCTGGCGTGCGAGGATGTTGAGGACGACATCGGCGGAGTGGACGCCCTCGCGCAACGCCTCGAGACAAGCCGTCTCGACCGTCGTCAGCCCGTCGCTCAACACGGCGGCCAGGATGGTGACCATCTGCCGGTCGCCATCGGCGCTGCCCGCCAGCTTGCGCCGGATGCGCTCCAGCCCGGTCGGCAGCAGCCAGCCCTTGAACGGCGCACCGTTGCGGAGCGCGCCCGGTTTGCGGGCCAGCACGGGCACGTAATGCCAGGGATCGAACACCGCCTGGTCCCGGCCGAAACACAGCGGATGGAGCCTCTCAACAGGGGCAAACCAGGTCGATTAGCTCGGTGTTGGTGGGATTTCCCGCCTCCGAGGCTGCGTTCCAAACCCGTTGCCGTAGGTTTGCGGTGCAGTCACCCGACCTGGGTGAACAACCGTGGGAACAGCAGGTCGGACTCCGCCAGGGGGAAGGCCAGGCGGTATGGCTCGAACTTGCCGTCTGAGATGACCAGGCCGCGGGCGATCAACGGCTGGATGGTCCGGCGGGCCTGGCGGTCGGACACGCCGAAGATGGTAGCCACGTCGGCCTTGGGCGTCGCGCCTTCGGCGAACATCCGGGCCAGCAGGTCGTAAGCCTTGGCGTCTAGCTCGCCCCGTTCGGCCCCGACACGCACGAAGGCCCGCAGGCGATCCAGGAAGCCAGACGGCTCCAGCAGACTTCCCATGTAGGAAACCTGGTCGGCGCAGGTGCCGATGAAGTAATCGATGAATTCCGCCAGCCCGCTTTCCGATAGGGTGCCGCGGCCGTCGGTGGCGCTTTGAGGCGGGTAGTCCGCCCTGGCGAGCGCTGCTTTATAGCGGTCGACTGTGCGGGCCAGCCCACGGGACACCGACCATAGATCGGAGCCCACGCCGACCCTCCGGAGGAACGCGTGGGAGTGCAGCCTGGCGGCCCTGCCGTTGCCGTCCATGAACGGGTGGATCCACGCCAGGCGATGGTGGGACGCCGCCGCGGCGATGACGGCCGTCGCCGGCCTGAACTTGGAATACCCCCAATCAAAGTGCCCCATGAACGCCGGCACCAACTCGGCGGGCACGGCTGCGTGGTTCCCCACCATGACGTCGCGCATACGCCATTCTCCGGGGATAACCTGGATCCGCTCGCCAGTGATCGGGTTCTCGACCCAGAGGAGCTCGTCCGGCAGCCGGGTGCAGAATTCCCGGTGGATGGCGATGACTAGGTCCTGGCCTGTGCCCAGGGTGTCCAGCTTTCCATGGTCAACCATGGCCTGGACTTCGATATGTGCGCGGGCCTCGTGCTGGAGGTTGCGGCGCTTGGTATCCGTCACGTAATCGCACCGCATCGCCCGATCGATGTCGCGTGGAAGAGTATCGTGGCCTTCGATCAAGTTGCTGTAATAGCAGTTCATCGATCGCACTAGGTCGCCGACTGCCTCTCGGACGGCTGGATGCAAGCTGGCGCCAAGACGGGCTGCAGCGCTACCCAGTTCGAAGCTCTTGTCCGCCAACTCCGGCAGCGCCGGGGTTCGCCTCGGACAGCAGTAGCCCCAGCGATACGTAGTCGTTCCTCACTGACGTTCCTGACCGATTAAATGTCCGGTTCAACCTGGGAGGTTTAGGTCGACAGATCAATGCCTAACGTAGGCAAGATGGGCGACAGATGTCCGGTCCTATGTCCGGTTTGCCTACCCGTCAGAAGATTGCGCTGTCCCGGACGGTGAAAAGGCCCACGTCATAGCAGTAGACGGAAGTCTCCATCAGCCTCGTGGTCCAGTTCGAAGCTGGATCCTCGT
>Ga0116227_10008962_pt1 | contig 18449 bp, 14 predicted proteins | sample S1TSphgellanicum_FD_89693 | JGI IMG/M metagenome (GOLD analysis project Ga0116227, IMG submission 89693) | Host-associated microbial communities from peat moss isolated from Minnesota, USA - S1T2_Fb - Sphagnum magellanicum MG | ecosystem: Host-associated > Plants > Peat moss > Unclassified... | reverse complement strand
TTTTAAGTTTGACAAAAAAAATTAAAAAATTTGTTAAGGTTTTAAAGTTTGTAATTTTAAACATAGAAAATGGAGCTTTGGGATCCCATGGGGGGGGGGGGGAGAGGGTGTGTTTTTTGTGTCTCATTGTCATCATCAGTGATGAAAGATTGGTTTTTTTTTGGGGGCTTGGAGCTTGTTGCCTTTTATGGAGTAATAATAAAGGATCTACCATCACCTTTGCCAAAGCTTGAAGTTTTAAGTTCTTAAGTCATTTTTTTCTCAATGCATCAATTTTTTGCAAACCTCCATGATGATAGATATTGTGCCCAACCATCACCAAGTTTCATTAATCCTCTACAAAACCTTACATTGTGCACCAAGTTGAGGGGCTTGCTTGAAAATATCATGAGGCCTCATGTAAAAATGAAGTTTTTGGTCATTGGTGGGGAGCTCATGTTTTGGTGTAAATTGCCTTAGCAAAATGGTGTCAGGAGATTCTAGTTGGCCATATGGTTAAATCATAGTTAATTAGGCTTAAGTCGGATTAATTAGGGTAAATGAAATTAATGATCAAGTTAGTTGTGTACTAGTTTTATGTGAACATGTTCAAGATATTCTACAAATTTTCAGTATAAAACCCAAAAGTTGTGGTCTTAAATCCCTTTTGGCAATTTGAGATTCTAAGATCACTCCTATGTGTTTTTCAAATTTTTATGTATGTTTATGCATTTTTTCTCTGTAAAGGTTTTATGTGTTTTTAGGGCTTGGATTCTTGTGTTTTGTTTCATGTTTGTAAGTGAGCTCATGTTTTGGTTGGGTTATGATGTGCAAGGTATGAGGGTTGTTGTTATTTGATGTGTTATTAGTGGATACGGACAAGTGTAAATGCTAATGTGGTATCACACAACAATGGGTTTCCCATTGTAAGGGCATTTGGAGCATGTTGTTGGAAATGCTCTTATTTCCATTGCTTAATCTTGCCCATTAAATAGATACGATCTTGCCCCAAACTTTGCAAATAAATTGATTCATTGATTAACCCTAAAATCTTATGCCATTGCAAGGTAGTTTTCATTACAGAAAGAGCCTCAAACATATTTATTCATGGATTTATGCACATATTAAGAGATATGATGAATGCACCGTTGCTTTTGAAGAACTTAATGCAAGGAACAAGTTGCAAACATTTTGGAGCATTTGATAAACATATGAAGAAGATTGGGCATTTAGAATGCACCAATCTAAAAGGAGGCAACTTTTGCTTGTAATTAGAACAAAACTTTGATTGCCTATAAAATGAAAACAATGAAACATTATCCATGCAACCAAGGTTCAAAACAAAAGGTTACATCTTATTTATCCCATGCTTAAATTCCAATTCATGTGGGGTTAAATTGAGTAAGATTCAAGCACTACCAATGAATGAATGTCATGTAATTTGGTGTTAGAAAAAAAAATCCCATGTTGCACAACAACTACCATGTTAGCAACACCAAACTCATTATTGCCCAACAAACAAACATGATTGACTATACACCACCTATTATATTGCAATAGGGGGCTAGGTTGGGAAGGCTCATTAGGTGAATTCTGACCCTTGGGCAACCATGCTTACATGTGGGAAAATAGTTGTATGGGAAAAAAATTCGACAAACCCCGGCCTCCCCCCCCTTTACATCTGAATGGATGTGCTTGGTTAGCACACCATTGCAAAGAAATTTCTTCATACACCCAACCCAAAATTTTCAAAATTTTAAAAAGAAAAAAAAAGAAAAAAGCACTTAAATATGTGCCATCTGGACTCGTTTAAATTTCTTTAAAAAACCCTAGGTCTGGCCTAATAGGCGTTTAAGGGTTACTCAAGTTAAATGACAAAGTTTGTTCGAGGCACTTGTCCATCACTTAAGGTGCATTCACACCTAATGTTAAGTCAGCGATAAGTGAAAATCTAGGTGGCATCTTAGGTGGCACCCAATGTTAAATGGGTGATTATCTTGTATTAAGTGAATGTTAACTTAAAATAAAAATCTTTGTGGTAAATGGGTTTAGGTTCTAAATGACTAGCTTGGTGTTAGGGGACTTAATACTAGACTCCTCAACACCAAGTGTGAAAGCACCTTTAGGTTCTTTGAAAGCTAATTTTGTGCAAATTTTCTGTGCAAAAAGATACATATCTAGATCCAGATCTGGTCATACCAGATTTACAATAATATCTGTGATCTAAACTTTGAACTGACACTCCTGTGAACACAAACAACACAACTGCAAGATTTCTGTAGCCTCTTGTATGTGTAGCAGGTTTGCAAGATGAAGCAGAATTTTGAACAACCACAATGTGGTTGTTGTTGTTCTTCTTCTTCTTCTGCACAAATGCCATCTGACCCAAGATCCCACCCAAGTATTTTCATAGACAGATTGTGTAGCAGGAATGCTTTCAGTGTGAAGAGTCTGTGGCTCAGACACCTAAAAAGACAAGAGAAAGGACTTGCAGTACCACAGTTGTTTTTTTCTGGACCCACTACTAATAACTCCATATCTCACTTCCATTTTTGTGACAAAACATTATCCTTGTGACAGACACACAACAAAAGGATGGGGCCACTTCAAACTGGCCACAAGATGCTCAGGTCCAAGGCTCTGTTTGGACATCATCAACATCCTACAAACCTTCCTACTTCCCCCCTCATTCTCATTCTACCTAGGTAGTTTACTACCTATGTAAGTGGGTATTGTGTAGGTAGGTTAGTAGGTAAGGTAATTGATGGTTACTAGGTAGGTAGGTAGGTAGATGCATGTGGATGGTTAGGACCAATGTTGGGTGATTCTTAGAATTTAGGGATAGATACCCACGGGTAATCAACTCTCGAGTTCTGCAATCGCCATATTTAAGACAATAGCGTCCTGCAGGTTGCGAAAATATAACAGAATTCTTAAATATTTAAAAAAAATTCCTCTCATATTATAGCCAAATTTGGCTAATTCCTCTTCTGCATGATCACCAGTGTGACTACATCAGAAAATTGGAAAAAAAAAGAGAAAGGAAAACCCCTGGCTTGTAAGTAGTATAAATGTTGGCCATTTACCTTAACTCCCTCTTCAATGAAATTGTTTTCCATGAACCCACATCAGCTGCGTGGCAAGGAGTTTGAAAGCTTGCAAAGTTTTTAAAACATGTGGTTAGTTGTTAGTTCCTCTGAGTTGCTTGTGTGTGTGTGAAGCGCGAAAGTTTATGTTTGTATATTTCCATACATCCTATATGAGACTCTGAATTATGGTAAGATCCTCCTTTACAATGAGAGAAATCTGTAAAGTTACCCTGTCTTCACACTATCTTTGAGCCTCTTTTCAACCCCTAACCCCCTCTTTCAGTGGTATCTGTAAATGCTGAATCTCAACATTTAATGCACAAGGTTCGAGAGGAATGATAGTAGCTCTACGGGCAGGCAGGCAGGCAGGAGCAGTGAAAATATATGTAGCAGCAGTGATGCGCTCAGCAAAAAAGAAAGACAGTGTGAAACTCAGTTTACCACAAAAATTGATGGTTTTTTCTGAGTCCCAGGGCCCTTTGAATGCTAATGTCCTTTTTTGCAGGTTATTTTTGAATCTCACCCTGTTAAATGACCAAACCCAGGGTTCTGGTGTTGTGTTTTCCTTACTTTTACAGATAAACTCTATTATTGTATTCCAAGAAACAGGCTTGTAGATTAGGCCCTTGTAAGAAACTTACAATAGGAAAATTTGGTAATAGTTTTTAGGGTTGTATTTTCCAAAAGAAACTCTAGAAGGACAAATACCATTTTATGTCTATTTCTAGAATGCCCTCGACCTCGGGCATTAACCTTACATGTTCAGCTCTCTCTGCAGCACACTTCATCATATTGGGCTTCTTTTGTTGGCCTTGCCTTGGTAGGCGAGGATATTGTGTTTAGATTCATCATCAAGTATAGTAGCTTAAGGGATTTTGGCCCCTAGGTAATAATAGGTCTATTTTTATATGAGGATTTTTGAAAGATGATATCTTGGCTTGTGTTGAAACTTGAGATTAGTTAGAGAGTTATGATATGTTGAAAGATTTTGGTTTCTTTTAGAGGATTTTTTTGAAGATTATATTTTTGCATGGTGAAATATATGAATTTCCATAATTCTACTTTTGCTTTAAGATACTTTTTAATGTAAACGGCAAGGCCACCATTTGACACACCCCTTGTTGTACAAGTGTGACCTCCCACAATCTTCAATCTCCGAAAAAAATGTAAGCTGCTGGTGGAACTAGAGGCCTTTGGTAGCTCATTTTAAGGTTTAATAGAGCCAAGACAAATATTGGCAATTTAGAAGAAATTTGAAGAGGATTTTGGCCACAAAAAAGTTCGAGCAAATTAAAAAATTAACCAGACCCCAAAACCAGAGATTCTCCATAAAACCTAGGGCAGAAAACACTGGTAGGCAATAAACTTTCAAAATTACATTTCCTGATTTTGTATGAATCTGAAATGTGGTCACTAGTGCCTTTTTTCTTATTGATGAAATTTCGCCAAAAAGAGAAATAAAAAAATAAAAAATGAAATTATTTCTGAAGGTTTTCATTGGCCAAACAGTGAGGAAATTTTCTTTTTTTAATCACCAGAATTCTATATTTGGTTTTCAGTTTGTTAGCCAAAAATTTAGAAGGATGATTAAAGATTTCTACTCCATATCTGGTTTATAGCCAGATTTGGCTAACCCTTTTTACGGATGATCACCACTTTGGCGATTTATAGCCAGATTTGGCAAACAAAAATTCCTAAAAACCAAGATGCCCTCTTTTCATCCATATAGGGAGCAAGTTACGAAAACTTCATCCAAGTAGTGAAGTGTTGTGGAAAGATTGGGCCAATGAGAGCCCAGGGTGGTACCTTGTGCTGACTAGTAGGTTGCTAATGAAACAGAGGTCAAAGGTTTAGGGTTGTAACTCGCAATGTGACAACCAATCAGAGCATCAAGATCCTCACAAGGGATGGTTACAATGCTATTACGACCACTACAATCATGCGCTCTTATAATGGTGCATTCACACTTGATGTTACGTCATTGTTAAATGAAAATCTATGTGGCATCCTAGGTGTCACCCAATGTTAAATGGGTGATAGCTTAATGTTAAGCGAATGTTAGCTTAACATAAAATGTTCATGGTAAAGTAGGTGTAAGTCCTAAATGACTAGCATGGCATTCGGGGACTCAACACTAGAGTCCCTAACACCAAGTGCGAATGCGCCTTTAGTATAAGTTTGATAGATGAAAGTGGAATAAAACTTAGCTGGAAATGATGACTACAACAGAATGTGGTTTTTCCTACAGCACACACTAGGCCATGGCTCATGACACATGTGAGGTAGACCTTGTGGCATCCTTTCAACCATGTGGGTACAAACAAATTGTATGAATAAGTTGAGGATTTGTGAAGCAGAATGTAATAGCCAAACTGATTGATAAGCAATGTACATTGTCTTGGAACAACAAAAAGTTTGGGAGGACAATGTTTGTGAGGTGTGATGAACTCTCGGTTTTGAAGGCTATTAGAATGTCCATAAGATGAAAAAAGAAATACTCAGAACTGAATACAGAGCATATTGATGTATTTGCAGGAAATGAATCCATGGCTGTAGCTCTTCATGTTACAACCAGCACACACACAAATTCCCACAAGGAAATCAGTATAATAAACTAGGACTCAAATTACAATGCTGCAAAGTTCAAGAACAGAATTCAAATTGGCCCCCTCCACCTCCAAGAAAATCAGACACCGAACATCAACAACATACTCCCTTAAAAGGCCTTGACAATCCAAGCCTTCTGACACTCTGCACTGCTGCAGCACATCCCTTTCACTCACCAGAAAACAAGGAGGATGAGCTCCACTTCAGAGCTTGGCATTCCTCCACAAAGTCACAACAAGCTCACCTACTTCAACATTTAAAAGTAAAAACCCTTTCAGTCTCTTTCAGTCCTTATCCTGGTTGATCCCAATGTTACCATCAAAACCTTTCAGGTCTTAGTCATACCCCAAATCCTCAAAGACGAATACATAATCATGCCGATGGCAATTGAGTATACACTTTGTTATCCCAGTTCATCCCAACATTAGCATAAAAAACTTTCGGGTCTTGGGTACTACCCAAGTCAGCAGCAAATACCAAGGCCAAGAAATTCTTTAGGCTTGCAACAAGATAGTGACCATGTCTACCACCAGAAAATAAACCACATGCGAAAACACACAATTGCAGCTACATTGAATGTCAAATTCTTCTTTCTGCATGCTAGATTGATGGACCATCTGAAACAACCAAAGCTCATCGGAATAAAAATTTATGAAAAAACTGCAAAAATGTAGAGAGAATCTATACAAGGAGATTTACTGAATATGGTCAATGAATTGATTACACTTGTGGGCACAATGGGTGCTTAGATGTTGGCTGTAGTTACAACCTTGATGCAAAACCTTGACATTCTATGGAAGAGCTATTTAACTTAACCCTAATTTACTGCCAAGATGGCAGTAAATTGAATTGATTCACCTGGATTCATTCCCCTCTACAGAAACAAGGCACTCCACACAGCACTGTTTCCTTCTCCACATCTTTGATGAACATCTTTCAACCTTTCTACAGACTTGCAAATGCCACTGCATGTCCAATTAAATGAGGCCACATACACATTTCCAGCTTGAGCCTTCCACTCACAATCAGGAGGGTGTGCCACAACACATGCTGTGGTCAACATCCAACCAATAATCCATGCCCCCAGTGAAACATCTCCATTTGCATACCTGCGAAGCAGATGTTGGTTAACTGAGATGTATGTTGCCAAATCCTTTGAAGTGGCATAGATCTGTCCAGTTGCATGTCTGAAGTATACTTGTTACCCACTTCACCAAATTTCCAGTACTCAGGTTCATGGTACTTAACCCCTTTCTGTGCCAGAACTGGATCAGACTTTATGCACCCAATGTAAACATAGGGCTTGGAGTGGTGCCGTGCAAGAGTTGTCCCAAGTGTCCCTAGATTCACATGGACATCAACTTTTACATAGAAATCTGCATCCCACTTGCTGACTGCAGTTGCAAAGTAGATCTTTGTTTTCATGGAAAGCTCATGGTAACCCTCCCCACATGGTCAAGATGCATGAAGTCCAAATGTTGTGCATCCTCTGCCTCAATTGTACAGTCAAGAATCCCACCAAGTGTTGCACTGTGCCCAATCACAAACCAGATGACATCTCCCTTCTCCTTCTCCAATTGCTTCAGGATTTCACCTTGTGGTATCCAAGACTCCTGCACTGAGTCACGTTTCTTCCGGCTGCTGAAGGCAGTGTTGATTCCTATGACTATGAATGCTTTCTGTGCCTGGTCTTCAACTGGCTCACCAACAGAACTTTCCAGCTCTGGGGAATACTGGTTAGCCTTCGAGATTGCTATGCTCTGGCCACAGCTGGCTCCATCTCCAGAGATGATATAGGCTTGCCAATGTCTGGATCACTTGATGTGTTTTTGTAACTTCATCAAGTACAGCTTTCTGTGATGAATCTCCTCCACCACTGATAACCATGTATGATTGATGTCGGCAACAAAATAAGATGTTGTTGCAACATCATAAGATGATGCACATGGTGGTTTGCGTAACTTATTGATGTTGCTCCACATAATGGCATTGACATATTATGATCCCTGATTTCAGCTAGTCTATAATTAATGTATGCACATCCCATCTTTGGGAATACACCACTAAACAACCTTGGCATCTAATGGGTTCAATCCCAATGGCCCATTACTAGCATCCTTGAGTAACTATGGGTTTGGTGACAACAAAGTGTGTCAAACTTGATGAATGTAGTGGCTAGGCAATGCTTGGACTTTAGTCAATGTGCCCCATGTGGCTTAAGATCTTATGTGAAAGCTGATCCCTTGTGACCCTAACAATGCCAATTCACCACTCAAAGGTTCGTGTTGATCATGTTACCTTCCAATAATTCAAACCCATGTGAAAGGCTTGAAAATCCAACCAACATGGTGGACTTGTTAGATTTCCCTATTTGTCCCCCAATAAATTTCACTAGTAGTGAAGCTTCTTAATTGACTTTTGTTTATCATTTTGGTTTGTAATATGTGATTTCCTTCTAGAAATCCAAAATAATCCCTAAGAGGTATAACATTGCTCCCCTAGCCAAAAGACTTACCATGTGCAACCACTATTCAAGCTCACATTGTGACATAATTTTTTGGTTTGTTAGGATTAATATGGATCATAATTTTTTTTATTGGTTAATTGTTGAACCTTTTTCGATCCACACATAGATGTCAAAATTAAATATGGCCATGGTTCAAGATTGGTGTTGGTCAATCAAAAATTGTCTATTACCACCTTGCTTAACATCAAACGTTGAACACAAGGTGAGTCTAGCAATACCTTCTTGGGTCAGTATCGATGTGCCAACACCCCCTTCAACTCAAAAATTCCATTTTCATTAAACATTGCCACCACCTTGGGAATAACCCCTATATTCAATCAATGGTGGGACACGTAAAAAGGTCTTGAAGCTTGGCCCCAACACCATGCCAAGATTCTAAGTGAACCTTGGGCACCTCTTTTTAGTTGGCTTCAAGAATATGTTAAAGAAACCTAGTTGGTTCAATAATTGGAACATGTTTTCCAAGGTTGATTATGTGAGTTGAAATAACATCACATCCCACACCTAATGCTTAAACTCTTAGTTCAAAATCCCATAATAGAATTTCTAAATGAACCTATTTTTAAGTTTGAAAAATTCCCCCAAATGAAGTTGATGATAGTGTGCATGGTTTGAATCTTACCCCTTTCTAAATAAAACCATTAATCCTATTGAATTATTCCTTGTTTTGAAATCTTGTGTCATTTTTGTGGTGAACCTCAACCTTGAATATGGGGTAACCAACCTTAACCCTAAACTAGGATGTTGAAGCTATTGGTTCACCCTAATCCTAACTTAATGCATCTACACCCAAAAAAAATTCATAAGGCCAACAAAATTTTGACACATTATGAACATAACAAAGGTGGTGTATTGGCTATCAACCCAATTTCATCACCACAAATAATCAACGAAACAACTGGTGATCAAATTTGGAATATCTATAATAGCACCAACATTCACAACTTCATCCATCCCATTAATTCCTAACCTTATTTAGGGAAAATACAAAAGTGGAACTTGGCTTGGAAACCCCCCATTGTGAAAATTGGTGTCTTGGCAATTTGTCACAAGATACAAACTCTTTACATGGTATTTGAAATTCATATCTTGGAATTTCGAATTTGGAATGCTAAAGCCAATCTCAAGTTATGTGAAATTGTGTTTTGAAATTTCATTCTAAAATCTTAAATGCAGTCTCAAGGTATATGAAACTTGTGTTTCAAATTTTCACCTTAAAATGTGAAATTTAGCCATGGCCAACATTTTTTCAAATCAAGGCTAAGACACATATGCACCCCTAAATAACACAAAGTGGGAATGAAGTTTATGTAATATGATTCCATATTTATGATTTAATTTTGCATAAGAATCATGACAATAATTTTTAAAAATTCCATGTTTGTTGACGGTGTGACATTTCACCACTTGTAGGTTACAAGAATGGACATTTACCAAGCCAAGAAGTTGGTATTGAAAACTTGCCAAATCTAACTCCAAACAAACCACCTTTTGGCACATGTGAAAAAACCTTGAATTTTTTTTGTCTCCAAACAACTTGAAATTGCCCACATGGGTAGTACTTATCCTTAGAAATTCATTGACATGGGTAACATTCAAATTTTTCCTTCATATACATGAGATGTGAATTGCCAAAAAAATATTGAAATTAATCCAATTGGAAAATCAACCTTCGGACTCCCAAAGATTTTAACTTAAAAATCTGTACGACTTCACATGCACATAACCCTTGTCTCAAAAAACTCACTAGCACAAACCATGCCTCAATTGGATTCCATATGTGAAAGATATGGATTTTTGAAAAAAAAAAACTCCAATGAATTCCAAAATAATATTTGAAATCAATCTTTTTTTACTATTCGGTTATGCGATGTCCATTGTGTGAAAATCATTTGGTCATAAGGGTCAATATGTTTAGTGTACGATTTTAAGTAAGTTGTTTGACAAATAACCCACTCCTACACTCACCAACCTTTGTTTGGTTACAAGCATGGATGATAAATGTGGGATGATAAAAAATCCCAATTATGGATGAAAACCCCTTTACATGGCTGAAAAGTTGAAAAAAAAAAAGAAAAGACCTAAAATTCCAAAAAAAAAAGAAAAAAACATTTGGCAACTTTGGATTGGTGTCAAACTTGTTTTCTAGATTTGAAAAATTGAAGAACAAAAAAAAATATAAAGGGAGGTTTGGATTGGAACCCCCTTTATACCTTATTTCAAACATAATCAAGAACCTTTCAAACCTTTCATTGATCCCAAACTTAAAAGGTTCAAGGAGAAGGTTGAAGCTTTAGCTGATGGTTCTAAAGTTTGTAGCCTTTGTTTTTTTGTTGTTGTTGATGATGACACATAACAATGACAATGAGATGACAAGGAGGAGGGGGCCTTCCCCATCCCTCCTCTAACTACTTGTTGAAAACACCAACCCTAAAAGTTTAGAGCTCTTGGCAATGGTGGCAACAACCATGCCCTTCGTTGTTGCCACCATTGCCTTCCTAGATGATGATGACATAGAGGCAAAGGGAGAGAGAGAAAGATGAAAAGAAAAAAAGGAAAGGAAGAAAAGGGAATGAAAGGGTGGGCACTATAACATAAAAATGGTCCTTCCTTTCATGTCTTGGAAGTTTTTTTTTTCATAATTTTAAGGTATCTAGGCCTTATTTGGCTTCAATTCCCAAAAGAGTTTTTACACCAAAAATCATTGCAAAATCACAAAATGTTTGAGCAAGAAAAAATGAGACCAAAAATGCCCTCCAAACAATAACTTCTACCAATTGCAACAAAACAAACAAAATGCAAACCTTGTCAAAACACAACTACATGACACTTACAAATAACAGATGTAGTGTAGTCATGTAAACTTTTAGAGTTGCACAAAATTCAAGAAATCACCTTTGATAATTCAAAATATACAATTCATTTGTAACAAACATGAATCCAAGCTTGAAAAACACACAAGGAAAGTCACACAAATTGTGTCATAAACAACTTGCATAAATATTCATAAATATTTGTACAAACATAATCTAGTGTTCTGTAATTTCAAATTACCTCAAATCATACAACTTAAAATTATATCCCATACAAATATCTTGAATAATATTCATATCAGAATTTATTCCAAACTAACTTATCTTAGATTACCTATACTAACTAGGATGTGAACATGTAACAAACAAAAAACTCCTAACACAAATATCCAAATCAATATCACCTTCATTTGGGACTAAGCAATCAAAGTTGTTGATGATGAAAACATATCATAACATTTGGGCCAATTTGGTAGTCCATTGTTGAATATTTAATTAATTTATAAATATTCAACTCAACGTTCATTTTTATATTAGTTAAATATTCAACAAAAATTAAAATATTAATTAACCAATTGACAAATTTTGAATATTAATTAGCTAAAAACTCATACTAATTACATTTTTATGAAGTTAACAAAGGTTGAATAATCTACTTTTAGAGCAATGAAAAAATCATTATTGCTTTCCTTCATAAGTTGTTGATTTTCATCAAGAACACAAGGAAAGAACAATTTTTTTTCTTTTTTCTAAAACTTTTGTCAAATTTATTCCAATGATAGTGATTCATTGGATCATTTAGATAGGATAACATTAGGTTCCACTTTTCATGAATCATCACTTGATAGTTTTAAACTATAATTTATTTAATCAATTATCAAATAAATAGGAATGGAAAGATGTTTTTTTTTAAATTTTTTTTAAAACCATAGTCACAAGCAAATTTTCAATACCTGATACAACAATTTGCATCCCATTTTCGTTCAATTCAATTTAAATTCAATTCAATTTAATTCAAGTAATATGTAATATCATTCAATATTTTCATTCGAAAGAAACTTAATTTTCACAAAATCAAAGAATAAATAAATAAATAAATAAATCACTAGTTGATCTTCACTACAAGTGCATAGCAAGGCGGAGCCCAAGTTGGATATTTATGAAAAATTTCAGAAAAACTTACAAATTAATCAATGAATGTCAAACTTGCCCAAGTACTACTATTCTAGTTTTGGTGATCACATTGGTGCCCCCAAATAGCCAGTGCCTATGTCCGTGTCATCGATCATGGACTACATAACTGCCTCGAGCAGCCTGGTTACTGGACAAAAACGAGCCACCGGAGTGGCGAGTTTTTTTCTGGTAACCGCGCTGCTCGAGCTGCATTACAGGACATAATCGGTGACTCGACAGACAGACAGGACGTTACAGGACATACTCGGGGACTTGACAGACAGACAGGACGTTACATGACATAATCGGTGACTCGACAGACAGGACGTTACAGGACATAATCGGTGACTTGACAGACAGACGGGATTTCATCCACCCATCATCGATGACTACTTGGATGTCTGGGATGAATGCTTTTATCGCTGTCCACATAACCACCTACACCTTGTCTGGCGGACCCAGTACTGTACGTAGCAAATGCAGGTTGTAACGTGAGACCTCTCCATCAATGGCGTGATGCCACGTCACCAATTTCTCAATGGAACTTGACATTTTGCTTGTATATCAAAAAGAAAAGAAAAAATCAATATCAAAATACCGCCAACCTCTATGGTTCTTTATTAAAAAAAAACCATAACTTAAATGATATAGAACCTCATATATTTTGAAATAAATGCATATTACATGCTTTGCAAAAAAATTCTTTTTCATTTTTTTGATGTCAAAATTTGGTGAAATTTAACAAAATCATAGCAAAATTGGTCGAATCTACACTAGAATTTTTTTTTTCCCAAATTTTTCCCAATTTCATTATCAAAAAATAGCGAAATTTCGACAGAAAATAAAACACTGATGCTATGGCCTATGATAATCTCGTAGAAGACAAACAAGGAAAATAAAACAAATTCTTTAGGGGCTCTTGCCTTGAGATTTTGCATTAGTTTGAGATTTTGATAAAACAGAGTGTTTTCTGGGTTTTCTACCCTTCAAATTTGTCCCCCCTCCCTGGTGATGTGTTGTAGAGTTTTTTTTAATGGTGAATTGTAGCAAAATCTTGACCTGGAAAAATTTGACCCAGTCAAATGATTTTTCATGGGAAAAAAACGGCCCCAAAAATTCTCCAGATTTTGAAAGAAAGACGTTCCAAATCGCCAAATTTCTTTGATAAGTTCTAGTAGTTGGGTAGACAAAAATATAGAAGGATATATTCCGTTTATTCCTAGTTTCTTATGTAGTAGAAATGTAGTCAAATTTTGACTAAATTAGTTTCTAGATAATCACCACTTTGGCTACATCATTAAATGCCTAAAAAAGACCCTGGTTCCGAGCAAGTGCCTCACAGCTTGTTGGAAGTTCAGGACACCCAAAAAACGCGCTACGTGACTGTATTCAACACCATGGCCTTCAGGAAAGTGACTGCCAGTTGCCTACTTCTTCCCTTTCCCAAAAGGTCGGCTATTTGACAATGAAGGCCAAGAAGCTGCACGCGAGCAACCATCGCACAAGCCCAGATTTTGCAAGTTCGTTGGAGTTCGTCATGTGAGCGAGTGTGCGTACGATTGCTTGCAGTGGTAGTATCTTCAGCGATCTCTCATACTTAAATCTTTTGCCGTGCAATTAGCTAGTTAGTAGCACTCGGGTCAGTAATTTAGCAAACCCAACTTGTCATCAAGACGTAGGGGATGAATCGATGCAAGATTTCAATAACGCCTCTTGAACAGCTAGCTCACAGGAAATGTTAAGTTGTTTGACAAGCAACCCACCCCTACACTCACCAACCTTTGTTTGGTTACAAGCATGGATGAAAAATGTGGGATTACCAAAAAACTCCCAATTATGGATGAAAACCCTTTTACATGGATGAAAAGATGAAGAAAAAAAAGAGAAAAGGCCTAAAATTCCAAAAAAGAAAAGAAAAACATTTGGCAACTTTGGATTGGTGTCAAACTTGTTTTCTAGATTTGAAAAATTGAAGAAAAAAAAACAATAAAAAGGGAGGTTTAGATTGGAACCCCCTTTATACCTTATTTCAAGCATAAGCAAGAACCTTTTTACCTTTCATTGATCCCAAACTTAAAAGGTTCAAGAAGAAGGTTGAAGCTTTTGGTGATGGTGCTAAAATTTGTAACCTTTGTTTTTTTTGTTGTTGTTGCTGGTGACACACAACAATGACAATGAGATGGGAAGAAGGAGGGGGCCTTCCCCATCCCTCTTATGGCTACTTGTTGAAAACATCAACCCTAAAAGTTTAGAGCTCTTTGCAATGGTGGCAGCAACGGTGCTCTTCGTTGTTGCCACCATTGCATTCCTAGATGATGATGACATAGACGCAAAGGGAGAGAGAAAAAGACAAAGACAAAAAATGGAAAGGAAGAAAAGGAAAAGAAAGGGTGGGTGCTATGACATAAACATGGTCCTTCCTTTTATGTTTTGTAAGTTTTTTTTTTCATAACTTTAAGGCATCCAGGGCTTATTTGGCTTCAATTCCCAAAAGAGTTTTTACACCAAAAATCATTGCAAAATCACAAAATGTTCGAACAAGAAAAAATGAAGCCAAAAATGCCCCTCCAAACTATAACTTCTACCAATTGCAACAAAACAAACAAAATGCAAACCTTGTCAAAACACAACTACATGACACTTACAACTAACAAATGTAGTGCAATCGTGTAAACTTTTAGAGTTGTACAAAATTCAAGAAGTCACCTTTGATAATTCAAAATATACGATTCATTTATTACAAATATGAATCCAAGCCTGAAAAACACACAAAGAAAATCACACAAATTGTGTCATAAACAACTTGCATAAAAATTCATAAAAATTTGTACAAATGTAATCTAGTGTTCTAAAATTTCAAATCACCTCAAATCATACAACTTGAAATTATATCACATATAAATGTCTTGATGTATTCCCACTAAAATTTATTCCAAATTAACTTACCTTAATTTACCTATAATAATTAGGATGTAAGCATGTAACAAACAAAAAAACTCCTAATATAAAAATCCAAATAATATCACCTTCATTTGGAACTAGGCAATCAAAGTTGTTGATGATGGAAACATCTCATAACATTTGTGCCAGTTTGGTAGTCCATTGTTGAATATTTAATTAGTTTATAAATATTCGATTTGATATTCATTTTGATATTAGTTAAATATTCAACAAAAATTAAAATATTAATTAACCAATTGACAAAGGTTGAATATTAATTAGCTAGAAACTAATACTAATTACATTTTTATGAAGTTAAAGAAAGTTGAATAGTCTACTTTTAGAGCAATGAAAGAGTCATTATTGCTTTCCTTCATAAGTTGTTGATTTCCATCAAGAGCACAAGGAAAGAACAATTTTTTTTTTCTTTTTTAAAAAACTTTTGTCAAATTTATTTCAATGGCAGTGATTCATTGGATCATTTAGATAGGGTAACATTAAGTTCCACTTTTCATGAATCATCACTTGATAGTTTCAAACTATAATTTATTTAATCAATTCTCAAATAAATAGGAATGGAAAGGTGTTTTTTTTTAAAAATAATAATTAAAAAAAAACCATAGTCACAAGCAAATTTTCAGTACCTTATACAACAATTTGCATCCCATTTTCGTTCAATTGAATTTAAATTCAATTCAATTCAATTCAAGTAATATGTAATGTCATTCAATATTTTCATTCAAAAGAAACTTAATTTTTCACAAAATAAATTTAATTAAAAAAATAAAATCACTAGTTGATCATCACTAGAAGTGCATAGCAAGGCGGAGCCCAAGTTCGATATTTATGAAAAATTTCAGAAAAACTTACAAATTAATCAATGAACGTCAAACTTGCCCATGTACTACTATTCTAGTTTTGGTGATGACATTGGTGCCCCCAAATAGCCAGTGCCTATGTCCGTGTCATCGACCATGGACTACATAACCGCCGAGAGCACCCTGGTTACCGGACAAAAATGAGCCACACGAGTGACAAGTTTTTTTTCTGGTAACCGGGCTGCCCGAGCTGCATTACAGGACATAATCGGTGACTCGACAGACAGACATACAGGACGTTACAGGACATAATCGGTGACTCAACAGACATACAGGACGTTATAGGACATAATCGGTGACTCAACAGACAGACAGGACGTTACAGGACATAATCAGTGACTCGACAGACAGACGGGATTTCATCCACCCATAACCGATGACTACTTGGATGTCTGGGATGAATGCTTTTATCGCTATCCACATAACCACCTGCACCTTGTCTGGTGGACCCAGTACGTAGCAAATACGGGTTGTAACGTGAGACCTCTTCATCAATGGGGTGATGCCACGTCGCCGATTTCTCAATGGAACTTGACATTTTGCTTGTATATCAAAAAGAAAAGAAAAAATCAATATCAAAATACCGCCAACCTCTATGGTTCTTTATTTTCTTTAAACCATAACTTAAATGGTATAGAACCTCATATATTTTGAAATAAATGCATATTACATGCTTTGCAAAAAAAAATCTTTTTCATTTTTTTGATGTCAAAATTTGGTGAAATTTAACAAAATAATAGCAAAATTGGTCGAATCTGCACTAGATTTTTTTTTTTCCAAAGTTTTCCCAATTTCTTTATCAAAAAATAGCGAAATTTCGACAGAAAATAAAACACTGATGCTATGACCTATGATAATCTCGTAGAAGACAAACAAGGAAAATAAAACAAATTCTTTAGGGGCTCTTGCCTTGAGATTTTGCATTAGTTTGAGATTTTGATAAAACAGAGAGTGTTTTCTGGGTTTTCTACCCTTCAAATTTGTCCCCCCTCCCTGGTGACGTGTTGTGGAGTTTTTTTTAATGGTGAATTGTAGCAAAATCTTGACCTGGAAAAATTTGACCTAGTCAAATGATTTTTCATGGGAAAAAAACGGCCCAAAAAATCTCCAGATTTTGAAAGAAAAACGTTTCAAATCGCCAAGTTTATTTGATAAGTTCTAGTAGTAGAGTAGACTAAAATAATGAAGGATATATTCCGTTTTCTTCTAGTTTCTTATGTAGTAGAAATGTAGTCAAATTTTGGCTAAATTAGTTTCTACATAATCACCACTTTGGCTACATCATTAAATGCCTAAAAAAGACCCTGGTTCCGAGCAAGTGAGCTTGTCGGAACACCGACGAAACGTGGTTCGGAGCAAGTGCCTCACAGCTTGTCGGAAGTTCACTATACCGACGAAACGCGGTACGTGGCTGTGTTCAAGTCCAGTGCCTTCAGGAAAGTGACTGCCGGTTGCCTACTTCCTCCCTTTCCCAAAAGGTCGGCTATTTGACAATGAAGGCCAAGAAGCTGCACGCAAGCAACCATCGCACAAGCCCAGATTTTGCAAGTTCGTTGGAGTTCGTCATGTGAGCGAGTGTGCGTACGATTGCTTGCATTGGTAGTGTCTTCAGCGATCTCTCATACTTTAATTCTTTTGCCGTGCATTTAGCTAGTTAGTAGCACTCGAGTCAGTAATTTAGCAAACCCGCCTTGTCGTCAAGACGTAGGGGATGAATCGATGCAAGATTTCAATAACGCCTCTTGAACAGCTAGCTCACAGAAAACCTAGTGACTAGAAGGGGTGAGTATCATCACCAGTGAGATTTGTGATTGCTATCTGTTTTATAGCAGAACTAGATGAACAGAGATTTTCTAACTTGATGATGAGGGAATAGGTGTATTTCAGCGCTGTTCTTTCGAGTCATGATTTCAGGTCGTTCTGGCTTACACCTGAAATTAATACCAGCAGAGAGCTTGGAGTTTGATCTCCAATCTTGTTTTCTTTTATTCAGCTAATCTACAACTTGCAAGCTGCGAGGTTGGGGTTTGATCTCTAGTCTTGTTATCTTTTTTTCAGCTGATTTAGGGTTTAGGGTTCAGGGAATCATGGCACAAACTCGATTACATGGAGCAGTGGCGGTCAATGACATGGAGCTTGTGAGAGAGCTGTTGGGGCAAGCCCCTTCAAGTGATCTCTTGAATGCTCGCGACCAACATATGCGAACACCCCTGCACGTCGCTGTCATCTACAATCGTGAGCAAATCGTAAAGATGCTTCTAGACTACCGGAAGGTGGATGTGAATGCCATCGCAGTCTATGACTTGACGCCTTTCCACCTTGCCGCCAGGCTTGGATACATTGGCGTGATGCGGTTACTGTTAGACGATCGGCGAACAAAGTTGGATGCAGTAACAGACGACTACTTGACAGCGTTCCACCTTGTTGCAGAGGGTGACGACCA
>Ga0116227_10008961_pt1 | contig 18449 bp, 22 predicted proteins | sample S1TSphgellanicum_FD_89693 | JGI IMG/M metagenome (GOLD analysis project Ga0116227, IMG submission 89693) | Host-associated microbial communities from peat moss isolated from Minnesota, USA - S1T2_Fb - Sphagnum magellanicum MG | ecosystem: Host-associated > Plants > Peat moss > Unclassified... | reverse complement strand
GATACCTCTCTCCTATATTTTTATGTGTCTCACAGAGAAAAAAACACAAAAAACACAACACACATGTTTTTTTTTCAATAAATAAACATATATATATATATATATATATATATATATATATATTCCTTTGTCGGCAAAAGCTCGAAAAATTCAAAAATCCACACATCAAAATTGAATGCTCAAAAGATGTTAATTATGGCTACATTTGCACCAAAAGGAAAAAAAGAAAAAAAAAAAGAGGCTCCCCCTGGGCCAATTCTTCTAGGTCAGCCCCCCATACCCTAAAAGGTAATGAGTTTTGGTGTCTTATTGAGGTACTTTTATAGGTGTAAAGACCTACGGAATTTCTTTTAGAGTATTCCGACAGCATATTCTACACCGAAATTTGACACTTGAGAAATTACAGGCCATTGTGTTTTGCAGACCTACCTACCTACCTACCTTCTATTTTTTCAGGGCGATCAATGATGGGGAACACTGGTTATCTTCTCAAACAGGCCCCTAAATGAACCCTATACCACTTTATAGGTGTTCCCAAACCTCAGGAGAACGCACAAGTATGGGAACCTCCCCTTATGTAAACAACTCTCTTTTTATTTCCTCGCTTTCTTTCCCATTTCATAGAAAAGAAATATTTTCATGGGAACATGGGAACATATAAAATTGGGGGAACTCCTGCAGCATAATGTGCTAGGGTTCTTGTGCTGGGGGGGGATCCCTCAAAATACACATAGAAAATAAAAAGGGAGTTGTTTACTTAAAAAACCAACAAATGTGAACAAAAGGCAAACCAATTACAACACCAAAATGTGAAAGCTTTCGTTCATAGAAACTCAATGTGTGTTTCTTTTGATCAAATTATTGGAGACAAAGGGAGAAAGGGGAACAGGTGAACCGAAAGGAGAACATGGGAAAGGAAAGAGGGGGGAGTGCAAACTTTCAATATTTCATTGGGACTTGCATGCAAAAAGGGGGTGCAATATTTTGTGGGGTTAGGTCAGATATGGGTAGCAAACAATTGTGGTCAAGGCTCTGATTTTGCTTGTGACTTGAGCGAATGGAAATGTGAAGAAAGGTGCATTATTGTTTTTTTTTGGTCATCTTTGCTTTTTGCTTTTTGTGTTTGTAGGGGGCAGATGGGTGGGTAGGTATTGCATTGGTCCAAACTTGACTATGGGTAATACTTGGACTTGGGGTATGGCTAAAACCAAACCCTATTTTCATGGTGAAATTTGGTTGTACATGTTTTTTATATATCTTTCTTTCTTTCTTTTTGAAGTTTTTTTATTGAAATTTATTTTTAAATGTACTAAAATGCGTAGTATAGTGTGACATTTTGAATTTTTTCCTTGAATAAATGATAATTTGACAACCTTGATAAAGCATAATCTCAAATGAATGTCAACAATCAACTATATCAAATGGATGAAAGATTATTCATTGATGAAATTGATCACTAGATGCAACAATTGTGCATTAGGCAGAAGCGATTTGAATTCATTGATGAAACGGATTTTGGATGAAAATGGAATACAAACTGTGATCTCCTTGGATGAGAATTAGCACATTTGTAATTTGCCACATGGATAAAAATCAAATGGATGAAATTGACGACGCAAATGCAATTGACCAAAGTGCTCCCAACATGATCATATCAATATTTCACCTAATAATGATCAACTTAAGCTCCAAAGAAGTTCCCAAATGAATTAGCCCATATTCACCAAATTAGTGCCATTTTATGTTCTAAATAAGTTCCCAAATGAATTATACCACTTTCACCTAATAGGGCCCCATATTATGTTCCAAAGATGTTCCCAAAATGATCAAAAGAAGAAATGTGGCCATATGATCTCAATATTGTTTTTCCATAGCATTCTCGAAGTTCCTTAAATGATGTTACGTTCCCAATGTTGTTACAAATTCCCAATTGCAAATTTAGGGATTGGTTCCCTAAATGGTGTCATGTTCCCAATGTTGTTACAATGTTCCCAATTTGCAAAATTTTAATTTTCCATCGCCAAAAAAAGAAAAAGAAAACACCCCACCACCCCTCTCCCCACCCCCCCATAGCCCCCCTTTTTTTGGGACACCGCCCAATTGAAATGCCATAAAAAACACCGCCCAATTAAAAAGGCTCACCCAAAAAAAAAAAAACACCGCCCATCGTTCCCTACGTGCCCTTCACTTGACTTCTCGAGTCCTTTGGAAGTTGACGTGACGACGCCGCCCCTCTGTGAAGCGGCGACGTCAACCCAAATCACTTCAACACCTCGATTTCGGGATCTGAATCACGGGTCCACAAACGGTAGGTAATCGACGCCGCCTTGATCGGGATCTCAATCACGGGTCCAGAAATGGTTGGAAATTGACGCCACTGTTACAACACGTCGAATGGGATCTCAACCTTGGGCTCCACCAAGGGTTGGTAATTGACGCCACTGTTACAACTCCTCAATTCCGGGGTCTCAATCGTTGGTCCATAAATGGTTGGCACCTAATTGACTCCACTCTACTTTTATACAGCACCTCAATTTCGAAATCTCAATCGAGGGACCACAGTGGCTGGGCGAATTGATTCCACTGTTACAACACCTCGATCAGGATCTCAATGGTCGGTCCAAAATGGTTGTAGCGACTTTTCCGGGGTTGATTCTCTTCCAACACCTCAATCAGGATCTCAACAGTGCGTCTTCCGAAGTGCGGCCGTCAATTTGGAAAGGACAGGAAAAAGCCCCTAGAATGTAAATGAGATCCTAAAAGAGATCCCAATCGAGATGTGACCCATTCCGCCCCTTCCCTTCTTCTTCGTCTTCTTCTCGTCTCCTGCCTAGGCTGTAACAACCCACATCCTAGGATCGTCTTCTTGTGTGTGTTTGCATCGCCTACCGCCTTACCACCAGCGGCAGCAGCAAGCTCCGCAGTGTCTATCGCGCACCCTCTCTCTCTCTCTCTCTCGACGCCATCGCTGAACACAATCGCTCGCTGCTCCACGCCATCGCCACTAAGAACAGTAGCTTCAATCGTCATTCTGCTCCTGAATCTGTCGAGTCTTCACAAATTTTGAGAATCAATCATTGATTGTTTCGCCATTTCTGTTTGTTTGTTCCCTCTCTTCTGCTTCTCGAGGGTTTTGTTTTTGACAGACTCCGCAATAGATTTGGTAAATGCAGAACTAGCTAGCTCGTGATTTGATAGATAAATAGATTGCTGGATCGATAGATTGGCGTGTTTTGGCGTTTTGTTTGTATGGCTTCTTCTTCGGCAGTCGTGGGAACAATGGCGAAAGCCGCAAGTTTTTGTAGCAACACGGGGTCTTCTTCTTCGTTCTGGAAAGGAGCAGGAGGAGTGGGGTTATCGTCGAGTTCTGTAGGAGGGAGTAGCATTGCTGAAGTGCATGTGAGAGGGATTTGTAACAAGGGATGGAAGCTGGTGGTGACAAGAGCGGTCTCTTCGGCGTCGCCGACTGTGGTTAGGACGGAGGTCGGGACCGCCAAGATCAAGTCCATCAAAGCGCGACAGATTATCGATAGCAGGGGGAATCCTACTGTGGAGGTGGATCTTGTTACCGATCGCTGTTACAGGTCAGCTGTCCCCAGTGGTGCGTCCACCGGCATCTATGAGGCTCTGGAGCTTCGAGATGGGGATAAGTCGGCTTACGGAGGCAAAGGAGTGTTGAAAGCCGTGGAGAACATCAACACCGTGTTGGCTCCCAAGCTTCTTGGCCTTGATACAAGGTGAGTATTTGCTCTGGAGTCGTATTCTTTGTCGAGACTTTCTTCAACAAGATCGGAAGAATGAGGAGGAAGGAATACCTGGAATTGCAGAAAATTGTTTTTGTAGGGCTTTTCCGATTGATTTTCTTTTGCAACAATCGGCAACACGTGCCATTTCTTTGTTCATGTAACAGCGTTCATGTCAAGAAATGGCACATGTCAAGAATGGCAGCACATAAGTATATTGGTTTCAATTATGCTTGGAATTCTGTGTTTTTGATTTGGCAGGAAGCAGACAGACATTGACAACATAATGTTGGAGCTTGATGGAACACCGAACAAGGGAAAACTTGGTGCAAATGCCATTCTGGGAGTCTCTCTCAGTGTGTGCAGAGCAGGTGCAGGAGCCCAAGGTGTTCCTCTGTACAGCCACATCCAGGCTCTGTCTGGAATCAAGGAGCTTGTCATGCCTGTCCCTGCACTGAATGTCATCAATGGTGGCAGTCATGCCGGCAACAAGCTTGCAATGCAGGAGTTCATGATCTTGCCTGTTGGTGCCAAGTCCTTCAAGGAAGCCATGCAAATGGGATGTGAAGGTAATAATCATATTTATGGATTTGCATGACATGAAAATTCTTTTGAAAGCCAGAGCTTAGGTCACAGCTTTGGCATTGAATCTGATAGACCATTTCTGGGTTTTTGGGGATGTGACAGTTTACCAGGTGTTGAAGGGAATCATCAAGAAGAAGTATGGACAAGATGCATGTAATGTGGGTGATGAAGGTGGGTTTGCACCCAACATCCAGGACAACCGTGAAGGTCTTATCCTCCTTGTTGATGCTATAGAAAAGGCAGGCTACACTGGCAAGGTGAAGATAGGGATGGACGTGGCAGCATCTGAGTTTCTCACTAAAGATGGGCTGTATGACCTTGACTTCAAAGAGCAGCCAAATGATGGCAGCAAGAAGCTTACAGCGCAAGCTCTCGGGGACCTTTACAAGGAGTTTGTGCGTGACTTTCCCATTGTCTCCATTGAGGATCCCTATGACCAGGATGATTGGTCAGCATGGGCATCCCTTCAAGCTGGTATCAATGCACAGATTGTGGGAGATGACCTCTTGGTCACCAACCCTAAAAAGATTAAGGAAGCAATCAAGACAAAGGCATGCAATGCTCTCCTGCTGAAGGTACTTTTGCCTAGAATCCTTTGACTGTGTGTTTTCACTGGTGCAGTTCTTCAGAAAGAAACTCAGGCTTAGTAGTAATGTGGGTGAGAAAACCATGTATCCTGACTTCATTTTATCTGATTGGAGTTGGCAGGTTAATCAAATTGGTTCAGTGACAGAGTCTATTCAAGCTGCATTGGATTCAAAGGCAGCTGGTTGGGGGGTGATGGTCAGCCACCGCAGTGGTGAGACCGAGGACACTTTTATTGCAGATCTTGCTGTTGGTCTTGCCAGTGGCCAGGTATTACTCTAACAGAGCTATTCATGAGGCAGGTTATGGATGCAACATAAATGAGTACTAAGAGGGTATGGGATAAATGATTCTGTTCAAACTTTACCTGCTTCTAGGGCTGAACATACAATCTCTGCTCCAGCTCAGATTGCCAAGTTTTACTTGGTCATGAGAGTAATATAAGAATGTTTGCTGGTGAGTGATCCTAGGATATCTGTAATTAGAACTGGTAACTCGCACATAGGGGTATGGCTTGTCCATAGAGATTCTGATGTGCAACTTATCCATTATTGATGCATCCATCAGCCTATTTGGGTTCTAGTTAGTGATGGGTATAGCACTCATTCACATTTTGTCATCCTGACTTATGCAAAAACAGACATGATGAGAAGTTAAGGTTCTTTCACTTTTGGAACCTGACATCTGGAGATGCTGGATTTGCAGATCAAGACTGGGGCACCTTGCAGAAGTGAACGCCTTGCCAAGTACAATCAGGTGCATTGCAAGAGCATTTATATCTTCCAATTCAAGGACTATAATATTCTGGATTGTGGTATTGTGGAATAGGGCAGTTTTAATTGACTTCTCTTGTGGGTTTTATGGCAGTTGCTACGAATTGAAGAAGAGCTTGGTAGTGTACGCTATGCTGGCGAGGACTTCAGGAAGCCGCTGTAGAGTTTCTTTTGTAGGGATTGCTTTTTGTTCCCATATCAGTAGTATGCATCTTACTATTCCTGCTGAGATTCTTTGTCAAGAAGAAATTGATGTGTGGGGTCAGAGGAGGAGCAAATGGAACTGTTAGCATAGGGATGCGAAAGACAGCTAAACTCAGCTAGAACTTCCACACTTTGAAAAGGGAGAGCTACATAAACACCATTATCTTTGGTGCTATTTTGTTGTTGTTGTTGCCACTTGCATCTCTCACCATTGTGGTTGGCCAAGCCATAGAGATGTTGCTTTCAGACAGCTAAGGTGGCCAGACTAAGGCACCCACCCATCAATTCTCAATGGTCATCTGACGACATGGGGTTTGTTGTGGTTGGCACAAGGTTTTACTATCTGAGTGTTTCACTTTGCATTTGCAGCCAGGAATTTGACAAGGAAAGTCCCCTATCTGTTGAGACTTGCTTTAATTTGTTGACAAATTGTTCAAATAAAAGTGATAAACTTGAGCAAACATTAGAGGTTGAACTCTGTTATGTAGTTTCTGTTATAGGGGTTTCAATCTAAACCCGTGTAGTGCATCGACTTATTATGTGAAGAAGAAACATCTTTTGTGAACAATAGTTGTTCTCTTTGATTGAAGAAATGTGAAATTTGTTTTCTGGTGGTATTTCAGGTAGGTCTCCATGATATTTAACACAGTTTATTTTGCAGCTCCAAATGTATAGTGCTAACCATGGTGATATAGGTCTGTGGGTGGACCAGAAAATTGCTGAGCGTTCTGAAGATGGGTTTTGATGCATCCTTTGGAAGAATTTGGCCACAAATTGTGTTAGCATTTGGTGAGTGCTTTTCCCAATGGTTGTTGTGTTTGTTTTGTGCGAAGCATACAACAAGCATGACTCAACCAAAGACTACCACTGGCTTTTGTTTAGCGAAGAGTTATGTTCTACGAACTGTGCGCTACTCAAATTCCAAGAAAAATAGGTTGGTTGTAATCACTTTCAAAACATGGAGATAGTTGTATTCTTCATCTTTGGTAATCAAGAAGTTGAACATGATTCTCTCTCTCAATACTATGGAAGATTGAGAGGAAAAGACATGCCAAATTGCGAGTCAATCTTCCACCATTCAAACCAGGGGTGTGACACACTGGTGCTTTGCCATTTAAAATTAGAAAGTATTAAGGCAAAAGAAGAATTATGGAAACTCAAATATTTCACCATGCAAGAATATATAATCTTCAAAAAATCCTCCAAAACAAACCAGAATCCTTCAAGATATTATAAGTCCATAACTAATCTCAATTTTTCAACACTAAAAATGTGGTGAAAATTTGCAATAATATAAAAAAATTAGTCGAATTAAAAATATATAAACAAGAAAAAATCCAAAATATTTGCCAAGGTTTTTCCCAAAAAAGGATCAAATTTGTCCAAAAAAAAGAAGACCGGTGACTTGGGTCTCCTACGGAGTTGTATAGAGAGAGATGTAGCTCGGTCCGTAGTGGGAATGAATGCGGATGGATGAAAAAGTGAGAAGCAGCTAAGGATGTAGGTAGTTGATACTGACGCAATTATTTTCTCCCGACAGACTTTTACTGCTATTACTTACTTACTTACTTACCTACCTACTTTTCTTTTCCACCCCGCGGCCACCAGGGTCGGTAAAACCCTCTAATCATTACGTACGATTCGGCGGACTAACGGTCACTGTTCCGTCCGGCCCGTGGAAATTCAAATCTTAGCCTGGCGTCAATTCACACGTGGCGTCAATTCATTCCCCAAAACAAGGACAAGGTACGCCGACATGGCCCAGGTCTCAGCTTATGTGTCACACAGGTATTGGTTTAAACAATTTGTGTTCTAAGAATCGCGTGTGAATGTGGAGATTAGTTGTCTTCGCAGAGCCCGTGTAAACGTATTTGTGTGACGAGCTCGTTCCTCCTGAAGGACCCGTTCGTGCTCGCTCTCTTCCGTGCGCACTCCCGTTTGCTTTTGCTTTCTTCTTCGATTCCATGCAGATCGAGCGCGCTCGATCGTTCTCGTTTTCGTCTTCCCGACTTCTGTTTTGTGAGAGAAACAAGATCCAGTTCTCGTGTTCTTGTGATTTAATCGAACGGTTTTTGCATTCCAAATAAACGCGGAACAAGGTAATGCGCTTTGTTGTTTCTTCTTCTTCTTCTTCTCTTGTTCTTGTTTTTTTTGGTTTAGTTGGGAGCGGCTTCGTCGCATTTGATTCTTCTACGAAATGGGTTCGTCGATTGTTTGACGGGTTTGGAACATGTGTTATGAACTTGTTTGTTGTAGGTGAATGAGATAGGTCACGATCATGACGCCACAACAATCCGGGCGGCAGCAGCAGCAGCAGCAGCAGCAGCTGATGGTGGACACGACATGCGGTTCACTACTGCGGGAGTTACAGGTTTGTTTTCTGGTTTGCAGTAGCAACATTTGTAGGTGCTGCGTTCTTGCTTGTTGTTTTCAATAGGATTGGGTACTTTCACACAAGAGAAGAGATGTACCTAAGAGCGCAAGAAAGAAAGAACAGAAGAGATGTACCCAAGAGTTCCAAGAAAGGTTCGGACAACTGAAAGCAAATGCGTGTGTGTGTGTGTTTGTGTGTGTCTGTTTTGGGCTTGTTGGGAAATGCAGCATATATGGGACGAGGTGGGAGAGAGCGATTCCGATAGAGACAAGATGTTGTTGCAGTTGGAACAGGAGTGTCTCGAGGTCTACAGACGCAAAGTGGATCATGCTAGCCATGGTCGTGCACAGCTGCATCAAGAGCTTGCAAACGCAGAAGCTGAATTTGCGGGACTTTTCTCTGCTCTTGGAGAATCTCCAGTGTCTCTACGAGTGAGTTTTCCCACCCCACCTTCGCAAACTGCATCTTCTTTCTTGGGACCAGCTATAGTGTCTTTTCTAAGAAGAAGAAGAAGAAGATGAGGCAACTTCATGCTACAAACAATGTGCACATGCTGAAAGAAGAACAACCCATTCACAGTTTCTTTGCTGATTGTGATTGGGGGACAAATGGGCCTACAATGACTGCAGGATAAGTGCAGAGGAACGCTGAAGGAACAGTTGGCCATCATAAGGCCTCAGTTAGAAGCATTGCGGCACAAGAAAGAGGATCGAGCTAAGCAGGTTTTGGAGGTGAAAAGGCAGATTGCACATATCCGTGGAGAGATTGCAGCAACACAAGCTTCTCAGTTCTACCCAAGTGGAGGAGATCAGGATCTGAGTCTAAGAAAGCTGGAGGAATATAGTGCTCAGCTTCAAACACTTCAATGGGAAAGAGTAAGCAGAAAACAACTCAACACTGTGGAATGATAGATATACAACATCAGGTGGCTTTGTGGAGAGGAAGCTGCTGACACAAAGAAGAAACAAACTTCCAAGAATGCTTGTTTGATCATGTGTGGGAGGTGTTTGGATTTCTTTGTGGCAGAGTGAACGCTTGCACCGAGTCTTGGAGTATGTGAATGTAGTGCACGAACTCTGTGCAGTTCTTGGAATGGATCTGCAGCAGACTCTTGCTGATGTCCATCCCAGTTTGGTGGACTCCTCCACAACAGGACAGACCAAGAGCATCAGCAACGTTACTCTTGATCGTTTGGCCCAGACCATCCGTTCTCTTCAAGAGGAAAAGAGGGTTCGCCTGCAGAAGGTAATGTGGTTGCATCCTGTACTTTTGCTTCACTGAAACTTCAGAATGAGAGAAGCAATGAATGCTTGGTCCCAAGTATGATATTTAAGCTAATCAACAATTGGTGCAAGGTGATGTGCATCCTGTACTTAACTGCATGAAAACAGATTGAAATTTCAAACTTAGAGAAATGATGATGGGTCCCAAGCACTGCCATGGTCACAAGCATAATTCCAGCTATTGGGGATAGGTGCAAGGTGATTAACTGATGATCTGCTGTCACTCTCACATGTTCTGTTCCAGCTGCAAGACTTTGGTGCATGTCTATTGGAGTTGTGGAACTTGATGGATACCCCTGTTGAAGAACAACACTTGTTTCAGCATGTCACTTGCCATATTGCAGCAACTGAAGATGAGATTACTGTTCCTGGTGCACTTTCATCAGAGACTATTGCACAGGTAAATAATTGCCTGGTTTTCTGCCGTTGGGGCTCATGTGCTTCTTCTTTGACCAGCGGCATCTAAAACACAAACTGTCTTCATTGCAGGCGGAAATAGAAGTTGCCAGACTTGACACACTGAAAGCCAGCAGAATGAAAGAACTTGTTGTGAAAAGGAGAATGGAATTGGAGGACATATGCAGATGTGCGCATGTAGAGCCTGATGCCAGTACAACGGAAGAGAAGCTGATTGCCATGGTGGATTCGGGTGAGTAGGAGCTATTGCTTTGCATTTAATATTCTACTGTTTTCTCCATGACATGATCTCTTTGGCTTTGAACGGGCACACTCTGATGAGAGGCCTAAGGAAAGTTCTTGGATGTAGGCATGGTTGACCCTGCTGTACTTCTTAGCCAAATGGAGGAGCAGATAATTCAAGCAAAACAGGAAGCGTCAGCAAGGAAGGACATTCTTGAGAAGATGGAAAAGTGGATGTCAGCATGTGAAGAGGAGGGATGGCTTGAAGATTATAACAAGGTTTGGCTGTCCACAAACAGTTGGGAAGATTTTGTTATGTTAAACATTCTTTAGCTTCATGCTTTATTCAGGCTAGTTGGTTTTTTTCTGGGATGTTGCAATCAAACTAAGTTTCACTGTGATTGTTATTGCAAGTGGCAGGAAGTGTGAGGAGGAATTCAATTGCTCAGGGGGTAGTCAAATGCTCATCTGGTTTCCTGTCAATTTGTATGTAGGATGAAAACAGGTTTGCCAGCAAAGGTGCTCATCTGAATTTGAAGCGTGCAGAACGCGCACGGGCAGCCATCAACAAACTTCCTGGTACAATGTTTCACATGTCCACATCTGCCATTAATAGAACAAGAAAATGTCTCCTGGAGTTTCCTTGGAAATTGTGTGAATTTTAAAACTGTTTTCCTGCAATGTGTACATTGGGAATTTCATGTCTTCTGCTCAGGGCACCTCAACAGAGATAACATGTGAACAAAGAAGATGTTATGATTCTGCCATTGTCACTGATTTGGATTTGTGGTCTGCTTGTGCTGGGACACACAGCTATGGTGGAAATGCTAATATCAAAGACAAAGGCTTGGGAGGATGACAGGGGCATTCCATTCATGTTTGATGGGGTACATCTACTCTCCATAGGACTTGCTTCTTCTTCCTACCATCTTCAATTATTTTTGGAAACAGACTGCTGCTTGATATAACAGCTTGACTATACACACATACTGGTAGATTTCTCCTCTTACATTTTAGAGATCTGTCTGCAGGTCAGATTGCTCTCTATGCTGGATGAGTACAACTATCTCCGGCAAGAGAAAGATGAGGAGAAGCGTAGACTGAGGGTAAGAACCAGATCTTTCACCACTAACTTTATCAGTATGTGAGCTGCAGATCCTGCTTTCCAAAAAGTGTTTTGGAGCCAGTGTGTCCTGCTTGAGGCAAAGGGTGTTTCATGGTCTGCAATATGACCAAGATGACTTTGCCACCTATTGAGTTGTGGCAAGTTTTTCTTATCTTCTTGGTACAGGACCAGAAGAAGATCCAGGAACAACTGATAACTGAACAGGAGACACTGTTTGGGTCAAAACCCAGTCCAGGCAAGACCACTCTCAGCTCCAAAAAGGCCAATGGTGGATCTCGTCCAAGTGTGGGGGGAGCAGGATCACAACCCAATCGGCGTCTCTCAATGGGAAATGCCCTCATGCAACCAGTGACTCCTGAGCTCTCACGAACAAATGGAGTAGCAACATATTCACGTCTGGGTGCAGCATCAACAGTAGGCAGGGACACCAAGCGTGAACGGCCACGACCTGCGGCTCCTCTGAACTATGTGGCCCTCAACAAGGATGAAACGACTGGACTTCCCTCTGCAGGTGACCAGTTGCACTTATACTAGATCTGGAGAGCCTGTTTGTTCGAACACCAATGTTTTTCTGCTATAATAAGATCATGGCGTATGTGGCACTGGGTGAGGGTGCATGTGCATGAGAGTTATGAATGCCTGCTTCCAGTGTAGTGTGCTTGGGGGATATATTGTGTCAGTGAGCTTTGTATGTAGCTGTGGTTTGAATTGGGTGTCAATTATTTGCAGGTGTGAGAAATACAACTGCTGGTGTGTGTGGGCAGCACCAGGCAGTGCAGGCACTGGCCCTTCGGCAGCCATTGTCCCCAGTTGTTTTGTCTGCTATGCCACTGCAAAACTACATGGATGATTCAGGGAACCGAATACCATCATCAGTGCAAGTAATCAAGGCTGCAAGTATTGGCAAAAGTTCAATGGCTGCGGGGACATCACCCACCAGCCCTCCCATGCAAGATTTGGAGAACACAACCCCAATGGCCCAAGTGGAATACTCCTTTGAGGAACACAGGGAAAATCTTTTACCCTAAGTTCAGAACCCACACCCCAGAGGAGTTCTAGGACTAACCTAACTCATCTAACGTATGTAACTACAGTTGTGCACAGCCTGGGCATAGTTTCTTTAAGGCCCCCAGCACAATGTTGCATAAAATGCTTGCATCACAATGAGCCAATGTCCATTGCCTCTAGACCAACTAACGTGTACACAAGGAAGAAGTGAGTGAACAATGGGTATGTTGACATTCAACTGTTTTTTTTAACCACGATTTTGTACAAAACCCCTCTTTTTAGTCCAAAGGTTCCCAGAACAAAATCAAACTGGAAAGGTAGACAGATAGATATATGTACTCAGGATGGAACTGGTGGAAAGCAGTTAGTTGTTTTCATTATTTACATGTAAGGAAAGCAGACTTAAGTCCTTCTGAACTTTGGCTTGACTTATTCATGTCCAGGCTGAATCACCCTGAGGTACTGAAACCCATAACTGGAGCTTTTTGAGAATGTGCATGGTTACTATTTGTGAGCCTTGAGTGAGTTCTGATCTAAGCTTCTGGTGATGCCATGTTTTTTGGTTCACAAAATTTCTTGAGAAATCATTGCTAGGCAACTCATATACATAATGCATACATGAACTTGGTTCACAACCAAGGTGATCTGACGGTTCGGTGTGGAATCCCTTTTTACTAGTAGGGTTTTAGCACATTACTTGTGCACTTTGTCGCCAATGTCCTAAACTTTGCCAATGTCGCCATTCAAGTTGTTAATCCAAGAAATGAAAGGTTGGGCTAAGAAGATTCCCTAAGGCAACACAACTATTTCCCCAACATTTTTCTAGGGAACAAAACCATGTTTGTCAAAAAGAAGAAGAAGAGCATTTCCCAATCAACGTGACCATTTTCGTTAGAAATACATCCATATCCTTAGAAGACATATTAGCCCCAAAGAACAATTCAACATATTTGTCCTTTGGAAAAGCATTTCCTTGAGGAATACAACCATTTCTCAAAAGAAAACAATCATTTGCTTAGGAGCTTCTAACATAAGCATTTGAGCTTAAGGAGCAAAAGCATTTCCTTCCCTAGGGAGCACAAACATCTTCCCTTGGGAACACCTTGGGGTACACAAACATTGCCCTAGGGAGCACAAGCATCTCCCTTGGGAACATAAGCATTTCCCCAAGGGGCAGATGTATCTCTCCGAAGAAGGAAATGATTTTGGATAGAAGCACATGAGAGCACATGCATCTTTCAAGGAGCACAACCATTTCTTTTGGAAGCACAAGCAATCTCCCTAAAGGAGGACAAGTGAAAAAAATGATTTTCCCTAGGAAAAGATGAGAGCACATGGCATTTTTCAAGAAGCACAACCATTTCCTTGACAAGAACAAGCATTTCCTCACGGAACATAGTTAAAGAATGATCATCCTTATTTCACAAATGAAAGTCATCTAGGACAAAGATGAAAATGGCAAAAATAAGTGAACCTTTCACTTAAAATGGAAGGGTCCAACCATTGGGCCGCACTAACTTTTAAATATTCATTGGTGTCCAAGCCATATTTGCGATAGTTATCATAAGTGAGGGGGAAGGTTTTTTTTAAAAAAAGATTAATTTATTGCTAAGCATTGTTGATGGACATGTGTAATTTTGTGTCAAAGATTAAACTAGATTTAATTGATTGGGATTGTTTAATGTTTGTCATGGCTTTACCTACTTACTTTGTTACATAGTAAATATTGTCATGCACTAATAACTTGAGTGTTGATTATTATCGTAACATCAAATTAAGGTCATTTTAGCATTTGATTTTGGTGTTGAAGGTTGTATTTATTGTTGTAAACAAAAATCTTTATTTTGGTTGTAAATTATTTTTTGGAATTGTTGAACACAAAATGCAAGCACATACTTGAAACACAAATTACAAATGTTTTATGAAACCAAACAAATCCCAATGGGTATCATGTTAGTAATACAAGGAGAATATGGAAAGTTCATTCAAGTTTCACACACAAACTTTCTTCTCCTTTTATGGTGTTGAAGGTTTAACAAAAGATGATAGATGAGCCTTAACACCAAGGGATGTGGGTTAACCACCAAATGAGGTTTCAACTTGAGGTCCTAAACCAAAAGATAAGCTTGGTCTGAAGCTCAACCACAAGTTTACTTGATATGAAACCGCTTATTTATCTTTTAATCCTATCATAAAACTTATTACTTTTTACTAATAGTTGTTTATGTGATGACTATCGTGCATGAATAAATCAAACACTAATTATTATTGTAACATCACATTAAAATTAAGGTCATTTTGGCATTTAATCACCCCTTAGGTGATATTTAAGTTCCATTAATTATTGATTAGTTCACATTGATGTTTAAATTTGTTAAAATTATGTTCATCTTTCATGATGTAATGGTTTCAACAATGTTGTGAATCAAAGGACCAGGTGCACAAGTTGCCCCATAGTGAGTTGTTGTCTTGCAACTCACCATCTTCAATCAATGCCAATATCCTTGAAATCCCATGGCATTGGTCAAACATCATTATTCACACAAACAAGTAAACTTATGTGAATTTTTTTGAAAATTCTTTTCATTGAAGACATTGTGAGCATATGCATTTTCTATTTAGCACTTTTAAAGAGGAGCTGATAAGCACCTTATGTGCCATCCTTTTGAACATTTGTCACACAATCATGGTCGATCCATCATTAGCATGGTTAACCTCAATATTTCACTACAACTATTGGATCTACTCATCCATCAATGCTTGGTAAATGACATGGTGCACAATTTTTCACATGATCCTTCCAATCTTTTCAATCTTGACTTTCTAAAATCAAAGCTTTGGATGAAAATATTACTCTAATTTTCAAAATTACTTTCCCCATCCGACTTCCAATGTTGTTGGAATAGTTTGTTGCAAATACATGTAATCCCTTGGTTCATATTGGTGCAAATTTCAAGTTATTGCAATGTTGGGCTATGGCCAAATTTTCAAGGGCCATTGGCATGATTTGTTTAAACAAGTTGGTTTGTTGTTCACAAGTTGGAATGCACGTTATCAAGGTCGAATGTTGTAGTGATGTCTTGTAGTTAAATCCACCTTGCGGTAACACAAAAAAAGGGGGGAAAATGATGTAAGTGAAGTTTGTTTAAATTGATATCCCATGGCGAATTTTTTCGATAATGCAATCATTTCAATCCATTTTGAAAAATGTTCAATGCTCATCACCATCACATATCAATTATGGCAAATGGTGAGAGGTAATGGTGTGGCAAAATCAAGATTTGACTAATAACCCAAACCCATGAAAGGCAACATGTGTAATTTGAGTGTAAGTGCAATGAACATTTCATCGCATACCATACAAATTGTTGCACATGTGTGGGCATCCTTTGCCACCAATGTTGCCTTGTAACAGGCAATGGGTGTGACACATTGTAAAATGTTCCAATTCTTCATGTGCATGGGAGAAAATGAATGTTAATGTCACCCCACAATTGCACTTGAATTATGAATGGCCTCATGGGGTCAAAGAGTAATGCCTTCCCATTCCTACTATATGAAAAGTTGAGAGGCTTTGAATATACCCCCTTCGACTAGCCACCCAACCTACTAATGCGCATGGAAATTACCACAAGTGATCATATAGTAGCAACTCAAGCAAAGGGGTTGAAAGGGAAGATTTTTTCTTTTGACAAATAGCAATGACCTTTTGGAATTTCTTAACTGTGTTGAGCATAACAATCTTAACACCTTGCCAAAATCAAAACAAAGTTGAACCCAATATAATTCCATAAAAGAGGTTTGTCTATTAACTTACATCATTTGAAATACGTCTTCCCCATATTTGTACACACTAATGAAAAAACATAAGCACAAAATAGACATTTATTTTTAATGTGTCGTATTATTGCTATGTGTTCTTGCAACTCTACATATCTTATTTATCTATTGCATAAAATAATGTGTGGCTTGAGCCCCAAGTGTTAATCGGAAAACAATGCAAAAATTATTACAAATTTGTGTTTTTAATTGCAATAACCCTTCTTGAGTCCATGTTCTTGATCTTTGCAAAGTTGTATTTAAATTGTACATGTTGAACAATCAATTCCCTATTAAAGAAATAAAATGGGTTATTTGAAATAATTTTATAAATCATAAAATAATAAAATAATAAAATTTTCCTTTTATGTTTGTGAAAAAATGAAACTCCATTCTTATTTCTTTAAATCTTTTCCTTATGCATTTATTGTTCACAAAAAAATTCAATTTAATTGGCACTCAATGAAGAGCAAATTTCTTTGTTTATTAAAAAAAATCAACTAATGTTTTTTTTCACTTTGGGATTGAATAACAAATCATATCTAATAGAAGGGTAGAGACAACTAGAACAACAAGGAGTTTGAAAATGAAATGGGGTAATATTAAGCAAATGAGCAAGTTCATCAAGGTCCATGGGTTTTGTTGTTGTGTTTAATGAATCGTGAACCTTTCAAAGGACACACTTGAAAAAACACTTGATATTGAAGAACATGAAAAAAGATGCATCCTCGTTTATGGCAAACATTGAATAAGAACAACAAATTAAATGTAGCACCCATATCACTATAATTGTAAGACAATACCTAGCCAAAAAAATATTTTCAAATTTTTTTGATTGTACTTGAACTACGATTAACATTTTAAATATTATTTTTACACAATATTTTAAAGGAAAAAATGTGATTTAGTGATTAAAATTTTTCCCTTTCAACCAAAGGGCTTAGGGTCCTTGGGGCAACTTAGTCCCTTTCTCCCCAAAATAGTTGTTCCTTGAGGAAAATTGTTTTCAAGTGCAACTTAGTTTTCTTCTTCTGGGGGAATATGTTGAGACTAACATTTTTTCTTTTTCTCCTTGGGGCATTTAGCTTGAAAAAGTTGCTTATAGATTATTATTTTTTATCCATTTCATTCATGTGAGAAAATAAAATTTGAGAAAATGATTGAACCTTGAACCCTTTGATTGAAAGGGGAGATTCTAATCATTGGATCACTTTTTTTTCTTGAAAATATTGAGAAAAAAAGATAATTAAAAATTTAATCATAGTTCAAATACAACCCAAAAAAAATTCAATTTTTTTTTTGTTTTTGTTGGGCATCGTCTTGCAACTACATTAAAACTAGCGTTGCACTTAAGTCATTGCTCATGTTTAAAAGTTGCATTCTTTTATCAATCGATGGTTAATATTTACAAACATTACACAGTGAAAGGATTTATGAGAAGATGACAACAAGAAGGTTGTAATGCCCATCAAGCACAAAGAGCTGACCTCACAAACTTTAGAAATGTTTTGCCCAATGTGTTGTCCTCTAACCTATATAGAATGTTGGGACTTATATTTCTCCATGTTTGGAGTGGATACTTTTATAATAGGGAGTCCCCAAAGTTTCAAAAATTCTTGAGTTATAGGAAAATCACAAGGTCCAACACCAAAAAAAATTGATTTGTGAGGGTTACCACAACCAATGGATATGAATCACGCTACTCTATTTCACTATCAGCTTTTTCCTTTGAAGAACTTTTGCATCTTGCCAAGAATAAAAGAAGGTGCCAAAGGTGCAAAGGGTTTTTTTGGGAAAAAAAATGGGCCCAAGTTGCCACATTATGAGGAAAAAAAAAGATTATTGATCATATTTAGAGAATAGCTTCCAATAAGTCACTAAGTTATAGGAGGAAATTTAAAGTTTTCTACTTTGTCCTCTGACCTTTAGCCAAATTTGGCTAAGTCCTCTTGTGCATGATTGCCAACCCACCTACTTTGCAAATTTGAAAAAAAAATTTGATCACTATATGTGTGCCATAACTTAAGCTTGTTTACATGATTCTTAAACTGGAAAAACTTAAGTATTCAAATTGGGCTCATCAAACTCCAGTTTTTTATTTTGACAACTATTAAAAAAAATTATTTGACATAATATTATTATTTAAAATTTTTTTGTTTCGCCAAATGCTAGAAATTCGCCACAAAAAAACTTTTGTGGGGTGGGTATTTGTTTTTTTTTTTTTTTTTTTTTTTTTTATTATTATAGGAATTTTATATCATGATAAAGTGTTATATAAACAGAGCCAAAATGAGAATGAGCAGAAAAAAT
>Ga0116227_10008959_pt1 | contig 18456 bp, 13 predicted proteins | sample S1TSphgellanicum_FD_89693 | JGI IMG/M metagenome (GOLD analysis project Ga0116227, IMG submission 89693) | Host-associated microbial communities from peat moss isolated from Minnesota, USA - S1T2_Fb - Sphagnum magellanicum MG | ecosystem: Host-associated > Plants > Peat moss > Unclassified... | reverse complement strand
TGACCAGTGCGGCGCTCGTCATCCTCAGCGCCTTGTGTTTCTTCACCTGCTACACGGATAGCTACAAAACCGACCACGGCACTTTGTACTACGGACTTGTAACCAGCAGAGGTTTGTGGAATCCTAATTTCAAGCATACGCATATTGCGAGTTTGAGTTCCGGGTTTTTTCTGGACTTGCCGGATATGAAATACAAGCCGCGGTTTACTGATTTTGTGAACGCCGCCGTTTCCGTGGCCACTCTTTTGACACTCTCGCTCTTGACGGCTCCTGTCACCACTTGCTTCTATCCTAACCTCCCCAGTTCCGTTGAGAAGACGGTGCCCTTGTTGGTGGGTTTGGTGGTGTCGGTCGTCTGTGCCTTTGGCACCAATTCCAGACATGGAATTGGGTTTGCTCCGCCTCCTCATCCTGTTGAATCCACTGGGAAGAGTGCATGAGCCTCGACGTGATCTAGAACTGCCTGGGTTTTGCATCTTGAAACTCTAGCTAGCGGAAGAAGGGGACAAAAACTCCTGCTCATCATCATCATCTAGGACCTCCTGTACATACATGTGGTTGGTGTGTCTGCAATTGCAGGGAAGTCGGAATGTAATAGAAATTCTTTTGTGTTCCATTTGTGTGTCTCAATAGGTAGAACCACTTGCTAGTTTGAACAGTGCAGACTTGAGGTAAATTTGCACGAAGTCGATTCCAACTTCCAAAGCAACCAAAGAGACCAAACCGATCTCCTGAGTCTGGCCTTGAGAGAAGATGTTGTCGTGCATGTGTTGAGGATCTGCAGGAGCTTGGACTAGTATTGACCAGATTTTCAGCTCTCATTTTTGTACCCCAGTGTGGCAACCGGTTATTCCCTACCTCACTGATTGAAGCAGTACAATGTTTTCAAAGCCATTTAGATTAATGCTTCTGCAGTCAAGATCTTTCATGACATCATTAATTTCATTTCACAAGCTAGCTAGAGTTTTCTAAGATCAGTATGGAATTATGTTGCAGCCGCTCTGCAGTTTATTGTTTGTGGAGCTTCTTGAGTTTCTCTTAAATAAAACTTCAAATAGACTATTTGCTGAACTGTTCATGTCTGATATATATTTGCAGCTCAAGTGAATCTCTGAGCTAGATTCTTTTGAATTCTGCAAGCAGCAAGAGCTGCCTGGTCCTTAAGATTTTCTTCTAGTCTTTCATGAACTTTGGAGATGAACATGAACTTGAGGCTGTACAAAACAATCTTTGAACTTTTTCCATAGTAACGTAGTTCAGCTACTTGAAGCTTGTGTCAAGGTCACAATATAGATGTATTGCTTTTGCAGATTTCTGCACTTTCTAAGGTTCAACAGCTTCGACTTCTTGTCACTACTGCTCCTCTTGTCATGCAAGTACTGTGCAGCTGCTTGAGATTCCAATGTTGAGGATCCAAATTTTTGGCTGGAAGAGAAATTATGCTCAAGATGGGGCTTTCATATGTCCTTCAGAGATTCTGCATTGAGCAACAGAGATAATAGACCACATTTCTTACATACCTTAGTACATTGTATCTTGTTGGGCTTTGTAGTTCAGAGATTCTGCATAGAGCAACCCAGGTACAACACTGCAATTTCTCAGATTCTGCAACTTTGTGTCTTGTGTTAAATTGTTCTCTCAACAGATTAAACTGCATTGAGCAACAGACATAATGCACCACATTTCTTAAACATCTTGCAATTTTTGTATCTTGAGCTTCAGAGTCAGATTTTAGAGATTCCAGGTATTAAGCAAAACAGAGACAATACACAGCAATTTTTTAGAGCTTGCAATTTGTACCTTAAGCTTTGTCCTTTTGAGATTCTGAGTTGAGCAATTCAATATAGATAATACACCACAGTTTTAGAACTTGCAAACAAGCATCCCACAACACCGAATTCATGTTCAAAAGTAGTAGTTACTTTGTTCAAATCATGCCATTAAGCTGCTCCTACAACAATTTGCTCAAGATTATGGCTTTCTGCTGTGATTCCAGCCTTTCACTGGAGCAATGACAGTGTTTCTCATGGCTAATAATTCAAGTTTTTTTTCGAAACGATACTTGTGTCTTCTCATCCACTTGACCTCATGCATGATGCATACATAGTGAACTTTTTGTCGATGTCACTGACCTCATGCATGATCGATATGTGCATACTGTAGTGAACTTTTGTGAACATGATGGACCTCATGCATTGATCAGTATGTGCACACAATAGTGAACTTTTGTCAATGTCATAGTGACAATGTTTTAGGCATACTTGACAATTGCTCGTTAATGAACTTTTTATGGATGTCATAGTGACCGGACTTTATACATACTCAGCAATTGTACACTAGTGAATAATTATTGATGCCATGGTGATAATTTTTTGTACTTGCACATTGGAGTCAACTTTTATGAAAGTCATAGTGACAGTGGATTACATATCATGTCAGATTGCGCAAGTGTAGTGCCCAGAAACACTTTTGAAGCCATGCAGCTGGTTCTCAAGATGCCTTTTCCTTACAGGTTCATGCTTTAAATGTACTTGACAAAGTCTCACTAGGAAAGTATGAAAGGGATGCAAAAATTTCAAAGTTCATAAAATGTGGGGCCCTTAACAAAACTCTCATTTTCAATGAGAAAATAGAGGACTGACTAAAGTATGGGAGAACCTTTCATTGCAATTCCCATATTTATTGCACACCTATTGTCATATTGTTGGGCACTATTCTTCCCTATATATCCATGTGAAAAAGAGCTTATTGTTGCAGCCTTTCTCTCTCTATATCTTTTTGTCAAGAGCATTTGCGTTTTTGTAAGTATGTGAGATTAGTGATTTTCAATGCAAGATACCAAAATGAGGGTGCAATTCACTAATCCCCATTCACTAATTCACTAGATTAGTGAATTCACTCAAAATTCAATGAAATCACTTGACATACAAAAACACTTCTTCTCATAATTGTATGGTGTTGATGTGCAATAAGAGAGTTTAGTGATAGGGTTTTGCAATGAGGGACACAATCATGGGTTCAAATGGAACATGGGTGAACTCAGACAATATTGGTGGGATGTTGCTCACAGATTTTGACATCTTTAATATCATTTTTGCACATTTTGAAAATTGGGTTTTGTGATCAACACAGCACAGATGTTCAATGTTCTACCCCCAAAATTTCAGCAAGAAATATTGTTATATCAGGAATACTCCAAACCATGTTCTTAAATGTGTACTAAAAGGGTCAGCTACCATAATGCAACACATTATGAGATTTATTTTTTGGGGGGGGAATCACTTAAACAATTGGTTTCAATGATGTCCTTTGAACTGTAATTACCTGTTTATTGGAGTTTGCACCATTTGTTTTTAGAAGAAGGGGAATAAAAGACACTGCACTAAGCACTTTCTGTTGCCTTTCATCTCCATTACACAACCGGCCAAAAACACATCAAAATACTTTGATCAATTTGGCAAGACTGTGATCCAGCTTTTTGAACACCTTTGATGGGAAGATGTACCATCGGTATGACAAAGAATAATGTAAAACTGTGATCCAGCTTTTTGAACACCTAATATGGGAAGATGCACAATCGGTATGACAAAGAATAATATAAAATTTATTTGAGAATCTTGGTAGAGTGTTATCACCACGTGAAGTACGACTTAGAGCATGCCCACCCATACCTCACATTTGAGTGTTAGTCAGTCTCTCATTTTAAACTGTTCAATTTTGCAGGTTTGTTGGTGGGGCTACTGGAACAATTAACACTTCGCTGTGTATTTTGGCAAAATTACCATTTCAGTATGAGTTACTGGGAACAGTCTGACTGTTGGTTAGCCCTCAGTTTTAGTATTTTTCTCCAAAAAAATCAAAAATAGTGGTTCCAGTTTTGGTTATATACATAATTGGAACCAGGATTCAGTTCCAGGTCTGGCTCTTAAAATTTTCAAAAAGTAATTTTTTTAGTTTTTTTTTCATGCAAAAATTAATTCTTAAACACACCATAGATTCGAAAAATATACAAACAAATAAGAAAAAAGAAAAGGGAGAATTTACTGGATGTGAAGTTAGCTCATACAAATTTGGTTTTAGTTATACGGGTTCCAAAATTCAAATCCAAATCGGGTTTGGTTTTTATGAACTGGAAGTCTAGAATTAGAACCTCCAGTTCTAACTTGCCAAACAGGGTAATGAGTAATAACCCTGCCACTGGGGCCAATTATTATGGCAGGCCCTCTCCGGGAAGATCACCAGTCCACGTACTTGACAAAATTGGGAATATAAAACTCTGCCACTTGGGCCAATCTTTATGACCGGCCAATGAAAAGCAGCCATTTTCTTCTCCTGGACAATTTCCTACCTGAAAATACAGGTCCTGGACTCTGGACCATGTCCTGCATGAAAATGCAGGTCCAAAGTCCAGGTTGCCAGTATGTATGCAGTGCAAAAAGCAACTGAGCTAACCACCATTCTTAGCTAGGCAACTGGAGCATACCATCCATTCTTCGTGGTGTGCACCCTGGTGGGTGGCAGGTCTCTAATCCTTTGGTGACCAAAATTTTAAGTGGCACAATTTTACATTTCCTGTGCAGTGGTTTTTGTTTTCAATTTTTTTATGTGGCACAATTGGCTACTTTTAGGTAGTTCCAGTATGTCAATTTGGCAACTTGCAATTTTTTTGGGGTTGATCAATATGCTTATTCATGCAAGCTTGAAAACTGGCTAGAGAGTCAAATCAAGAATAGTAAAATCAGACGCAACCACATTGAATTTGTGATATGCAAAACAACAACCAAGTAGGGTCCAAGATAGGAAAATGGCTACCAAAATGGAACTCCATGTAGACAAATTGGCAAACAACTACAATTCAATGGGGGAAAAAATGGCAAAAAGATGCAAAAATCAGTAGACATCAATTACTTATAGGTTAATGTTTATAGATGTAAAATCTCCTAGGGGGATTGAACTCCGGTCTTGAAAACCTTGCCCATTGTAATGGGAAATTGCTTGCAAAAAAAACAAAACAAAGATAATACTTGAATGCTTGTTCAAGTTACAAAAAACTGAAATTACATACACCTCATTCTAACCAACATAGCACATCTAATTGAAAAATAATAATAATACAAACATCATAGTAAAAAACACATGAACATATTGTATAAAAGGTTAGGGTTTAAAGATTTGTTGTTGCAAATGAATTATGCCTATGTGGCAGTGTGGCGTGATTTGGTAGCATTCCAAGTATTCATTGTTGTAGCAAATGGGAAAGAGTTGAAGGTAAAAAACTTCTGGGCAAACAACTTGACAACCAAATCCAAATGGGTTGTCAACTTGTTTTTAAGTTTATTCTTCATAAACCCCATATTTGAAAAACATCTCTCATCTTCTATGTTGCCCATAACAATGGCCATAGACAATTCAATTAGTTTTAGCCATTCAGATAATCAATGGGAAAGAAGTTGGTTGTTGGACAAGGTGGTCTAAATATTCATGCATAAATTGCAGTCCATAGGAGGCTTCATAGTTGCATGGTAGTTGGCAAGCATAATAATCTTGAAAAAGGATGACCATTGCACCAACAATGTTTCATCCAACAATTATTTTGGGCCATATGCTTCCCAAAACAATATTGTGCTTCCAAAATTGAAAATTGTGCCAAAATCTTGTGCTTAGCTTTAAGTTGACCCAGAATTGGAGGTAAATCACCTTAGTGGCATTCATGATGTCTTGAGTTGGGAAACATTGTTCATGTTCTTGAATGAAACCAGTAGCAATAGCACTACATTGTTGTTTCACAGCTTCTATTACATTCAACCAATCCAATCTATAAACATAATTCAAATTACTTGTTAGTGGGTCCCTCTTATGAACCATGTATGTGTGAGAAAAAAACTAAAACCTTGCATACTCCACACCATAGATAGGTTCAACAATCCAAGCCATGTGTAAATGATCATATGTGTTGATTTGCAATGGCAAAGAAAGTCTAAAATATCCCATCTCCATAGCCATAACTTGTAATTAGTTAAACATACATCCTATATAGATCCCCTACACAAGCCTAAACTTCATCCATGAAATCACAAATGAAAACATTTAAAACCTAAACAAATTTTGAAAGAGATTGCATGCATTTAAACAAGGGTAGGATACATGTTAAACCCAAAAAAATCTCAACATTGCAAACAAGGTCCAAATTTGCTTTTGCCAAGGTGTTGGCTACTTGCTCATCAAATATATGCACAATTTGGGACTTAAATTGTGCCAAGATTCTTTTGGTAGGGGACACCATTGGAATCCAACCTATCTTCATGTTGCGTAAAATCTTCAACACCTTTTGCTCCAAGAATTCACCCAACCTAAATCTTTCCAAAGACCTCTTAAGGCTTTGTGAATAATAGGTGTAAATAAATTGTAGCAACAATTCTCTTTTTGCAACCAAGGTCAATCAAAATAGCATTTGCACAACCAAATTGGTGAGGATGGTTTGTGCATGAAGATGAAGCTTGAGCTTAAAACTTAAAGTTTAATGTGATTTTAATCTACCTACATGGATGAATATGTCCATAAATGAATGATTTCATATGGATGAATATCATTTTGCATGGATGAATGTCATTTATGATTTGAGTTAAATCAATAAATCATTGGATGAAATCATCCATAATTGGAAGATAAATAAATTCAAAATTATTTATATCCATCTTCATTTGTTGTCCAAATATTAATATTTCAAATTTGAATCATTCAATAATGATGGATAATGAAATTGTGATAGTAGGGGAAAATATGATGATATGACCAAAATGATACTTAAATTTTTGTTTAAAAAATCATTTTCATGAACAACGTTGAGAAAATTCAAGAAATATTGTTATGGAATGAGTGTCACCCCCCACCTTCTCAATTGTTGTCAACAACATTATATATTTACTTCATGAAAAATTAGGGTGCCTTGAAAATAAATAATTATTTTAAAAAACCCCATTGTCATCTATGATAATAGGTCATTTGACGAAAGTTAATTAAAGTGCCTAAAATTGAATTTTAGTTTATTTTAAAAACTCATTATCATTAATGACATTACATAGTTTTAAAACATCTAAAAATTTCAAAATCCATTGTTGTCAACAACATTGATTATATTTGAAAAAAGTCATGGCACCCTCGATGAATAATTGAAAAAAAAACCCATTGTTGCCAACAATAGTTATAAATAGGTTTGAAAAAAGTTGTGGCACCTTTAGAAGAGGGGAGGAAAAAACCCATAGTCATCAATGACATTGGGTCAATTTGCCCCCAAAAAAAGAATTATTTAATTGTTTAAACAAAACAACAATGACCATGGGGTGGATGTCAACATTATAATTATGTTTTATTTTATCATTAAAGTTTTATGGATAATTTTTTTCCATAATTTTAATTAATTAAAGTTTCATGAAACACAATCTAATTATATATGATATAACATTTGTTGAATAACATAATGTAAATTCCATAATTTTGATGGAAATTATATTTATTAAAAACATGTACTAAATGCAATTAATATTTTTCATCCATACACTAGATGAATGAAAAATGTCATTCATCCATAATGAAGATGAATGTTTACATTCATCCCCATGTTTGCTTTTAGGTTTACTAATACAACATTTATTTTGGGGTTAAACTTTTGAATTTTACTTGCATATGTATAGGGGAAAAGAGATTTTACCGTCCCAAGTTCCAACTCTAGACTTTAGGCTTAAGCTTTAAGCTCATGCGATAGTTTGCTTCCCAAATTGGTTTGGTGTGTAACATAGTGCACACCTAACATAAAAGGCATGTGCTTTTCTTTCAATTGCACAATAACACTAGTTTTTGAACCTCAAAAAGTTGTCACCTCATTTGCCCCAAAGCATACCAATTTGGAAACCAAGTCAAATTTTGAAAAACCACCATAAGTGAATAGAAAGTCCATAGTTACCTTTATTAAATTGTCAACATTGGAACCTTCTAAAACTTGTTACAATGTCAAAAGAATCAATAAACATTTCCATCCTTCCACAACATAAAAATGGGTCAAAATCCATGATTGATTGTCTAGAATGGTCACTTCATCACAAGAAACAAAGATGAATCGAGCTTTTGCACTACTAAATGAGTAGATCAAAACACAAAATCATACATGGTTTTAACCATACTCCAACTAGTAGTGTCAATTTAATGTTTCTGAAAGTTGTTCGACACTTTGAAAAAATAAAAAAGTTCTTTACAACCTTCAAAATCCATCATAGGTCACCTTCAAGTTTCAATAGATGGAAGATCATGATGAACAACATGAACTTTCTTTTGTTTTCTACAAGGTCCTCATTCACAATTTGTTGATCCATAAAAGCTTGCCCATGAAAAACAACATATTATCGCTCATTCTTAATATGTTAGTTAGACAAAATTATGTAATATTCATTGGCAGCCACCCTTAGTTGCACAAATGTTGCTTTACAACAACCTACATGTTTCTGCAACCCATCAAATTTAATGTTGTAACCCTAACATTGGGTTTGCAACTAAGTGTGAAATGCAAGGGCCCATGAGGTTGAGAATGTGTTTAGGTGTGAAACACATTCTCACAAATGGGGGAGAGTGCAAGGGATGAAGCCCAATGACTCCCAAGTGCACTCCCATTTTGGGAGTTACACTCATGCGGGAATTATGAATGTTCAAAGCCTCGGTTGGAAAGGCAAACAAGCATCAAATTGGGCCCCCAAGACACCATTAGAAAGGTCTTAAAACGTAGATGCTTAGAGTGTCCTTTCATTGTTCATTTAAACATGATTTACATGAGTTATGATCAAAAGAAATGGCAAGAGTCAAATTGAAAATTTGACTCCCGACCACAAATCCTTTAAAAGTAAAGGCCAAATGAAGTCCGATTAAAGTATGTTATATCCCATTGGAAAGATCGTTTTAAGGGTTATAAGATATTGCCCTTGCATTCTCAAAATAGACTCGATTTGAAAATGATATGAGTGTTCAAAGTTTTGGGATAGTAAAAGTCCCAATTTTGGGACTCCCATTTGGGAGTCTCGGGGAAAAGTGACATTTGGATGTAGTCCCTGCAAAGAGGCACAAAGTATAATATAGGGAGGGGAGTGGTGCCTCCTCCCAAAGGTTGTGGGCCATGTAAAGCTTATGCCTGAAATTGTCCCTACTAAATCCATCGCACCACTTCCATTCAATTTGCACTAATCACCTTTTTTTTTTTTATTGTGCAAGTTGACTTCATCTTGACTTTCGCTTGTGAGTTCATCTTAGTTCCATCTCAAAGCTCCAGCATGCCCTCCTACCCTCAAAATGTTACAAGTTAGGGAATGTGCCTCAACTCTCTTCTTCTTCCGTTATTTCACTCTAGGACCCACTTTTGGGTCTTTCAAGGAGTTTGGGGGCGCATCAGTTAGGAACTAGAATTTTTTTTAAAAAAAATATTTGGTTGCAAATTGTATGAATTTTACCTGTGTCACTTTACCATTAGGACCAATGACTACTTTTGCCCAAGGAAATTTAATAGCCCAAACATCTTAGAACATTTGATTAAGCTCCCATTATTTTTTCCAAATTTTTTTGGGAAGAAGGTTTTGAATGAAATCAAGAACTGAATCATGTCCAATAGTTTTAGAAGTCAAAGCTCTTGTAATTCCTTCCATAAAATTGAAAAGGTGCTTACCTTTATGCATGATGTCGGACATGTTTTCACCCAAAAACATGCTGAAAGTTTTTGCTAAAGGTGAGGGCAAAGATGAACCATCACCTAGGGAACAAATAATTTCCAAAGGAGTAGAGGATGAGAAGAACTTTCGGTACTTGAAATTTAATGAAGGCTTAAGTGGCGACATTGTTTATGCAATATGCAACAACCAAAGCCAACTCACTATGCCTTCAACCCTAGATCACAAGATGACAAAACTATGACCCCAATCACAAGCACACAAAAAACTTGCAAGGAACACAAGTTATAACAAATTTATACACAACTTATACAATTTCTTCACAACAAAAGTGCATATAGCAAATTGCAAACTAGAAGCCTCAAGAATGCATACAATAGAATGCACAAGTGCACACCATGAAGCACAAGTTTTATATGCAATGTGGGACTGAGTCCTTGAAGTACTCTCGCTTTTTGAAGTTGAAACTATTACAACTTGCAACAAGCTTGAAGGTAATGGTGACTGGTCGTTGTAACTTTTTTGCATCAATGCTTATCCACTGTAGCTTTGAAGTTAGAAATTCAAGCAAGTTGCAAAACAACTTCAAGTTGGCTTGTTGCTTGAAGATCAAGGTTCAAGCTAACAACAACAAAAAAATCAATAAGCAAAACTAACATCGACATAAATTCACACCAAAGTATTAATGACAATGAAGGCCTTTGAACGTTGTGGTGCAAAGGAGTGATGGCCACAATTTTTGAGAAAAATTGATGTGAAATTATCAATGCCATGATCGGACTGTGGCATTCGATGGCCACATGATTTCACAAAAGTGGCTATAATCAATCATCATGGCTTCAACTAAATGGCTCCTGTCACATCAAAAACTAATGATTGTTGGTGATTTCAGCCTAATCCAACAACCTAATATAACCCTAGGAGGTTTAAGGCCCTTTTTTTAATTGAAAATGATAATTTTTTCCTAAATAAAAAAACACTAGTCCTATGGTGACACAATTTGTTGAAAAGATAATATTCTATCACAAAATTATTTTTTAATATAAAAGATTTGTTTAATTGCAACAAAACATTGGTTTTTTTAGGGGAGGGCGTCATTAGATTCATGCCTATAGGCTAACACATTTATGAATTCTCTTGAAAAGAGTGGTTAATTAAAATGTCATCTACCATAATAATTCAATAATGAATCAAATCATTAATGTGTGTTTAACCCATGTGTCATGCACCAATGTTGTGTAGTTTTTTGTTTTTAAGAAAAAAATTAATCTTGGTTTTGACATGAAAACTATCCATAAAATGTTTTAAATAGGGATGAAATTGTTCATTAGGGATGCAACATGGGTTGAAATGTTAAGTGAACATTAAATTTTTAAATTAATTTGCACTAGGTGCAACAATCATGACCAAACTCCTTTTAACATCTTCATAGGTGTTAAAAGGAGTTTGGTCTTAATTGCAATGCTTGAGTTAAATCTTGAAGGATACATGCAAAGGAAGGCTACAAACACACCTTCCACAATCACATTAAATGTTAATTTCAACAATTTCATGTTGAATTTTGAAGTTTTGTCAAATATTTTTGGGACTTCATGGATAATAACAAAATTAGGGTGACCAAATCAATAAGGTATGAAATAGAGGTTGGACGGGGTGTGATTTTAAGGAAATTTTAATGTATAACTTTATATGGAGGTTTCCAAATGGGGGTTTGAGCCCAATTCTTTCAATTTCTAAACACTTGGGTTTTGATTCTAACACATTTTTTCAAATTCAAGAACCTTCAAATTAGGTTCAAAAGATTGGGTTTGGTTCCATGTACACATTACACATTCTTCAATTCTATTGATTGTATGGGTACAAAGTTTTACAACAAATTAAATCAAGGGTTTATGTGGGTACATAGTTCAACAACTAATTAAAATTAATATTTCACTATAAAGTTCAACTTACTTATAAAGTTTTCCAAAAACATCAATTTCTTTCCCTAAAGATCCAAACTTTGATAACATAATTTTTCGTGATTTTAATTTCAATTATGGGTTTAACAAAATACTAATTCTAGGATTTAGTTATTGTGTCAATTTCAACAAATGGATGCCAACTTAATGTCAACAATCACAACTAGGATATTTTGATAATAATCACAACATCATTGCCAACATTGTCGTCAATGTCATAATGGATGGAGTTCATCCATGAAGGTTCTTTTTCATCCATTGTACATTAATAATGGAATCAAAAACTTGCCCAAGAAAATAGGACATTTTGATATTTTGAGATATCTTGAGTTATTCTGAGTTATTTCAAAATATTTTGAAACATCTTTTGTTAATGTAAATATTTTGAAATACTTTTCTTTGAGTTAGGTCCTTAATAGTGTAAAAATGTAAATATTTTTCCCCGTGTTATTTTAATATGTTCAACACTAGTTTTGGGTATGATCTTGCACCATAAATATGATATGTTCTTTTTGTGTTTTCACAATAATGTTTCACTTGAACTTATGTTTTGCACACTTTCTATTCTTATATTTGGTTTTTGTGGTTCATGATTGGATTTAATATTAAGCTTGTCTTTTTCATGGTTAGTTCATGTTCTTCAAAATGCTTATTGTCTTGACAATTTTCATGCCCATGACATGCACTTGGGTCCAAATCACAAAAACCTAAACCTCCAACTTTTTACCCTACAAACCAAATACTCCCACAACATTAGTGTGTACCTTTAACCATCTAGAGACCCAAAAAAGGCACATGATATTTGAAAAATGAACAATAGGAAGCAATTCTATGTGAGGGGAAGGTTTAGTAGGAAGGGGGTAGTTTTGTAAAGGAAAGGAAAGGAGGTAGGTATGTAAGCTTAACATAAACATCTTTTTTTTGTTTTGTATATATGTTATTAGTCAAGGCTAGAGTTGTGTTGTTTGCATGAGAATTTTTTTTTACCATGATATCAAAATCTCACATTCAACATATTATCAAAATCTTGAAGAAAAAAGTTCAATAACATATTTTTTCAACCAATACATGGGTTAATATCCCATTATTAAGGAAGATCTAGTTTGTATATTTATATGAAGACACAATTATGAATCAATTTCATAGTCATGGTTTGTATAACTTGTTTTTATTTTCAAGGCTCACATCAATTATATGTGATTTTTAAAAAACTCAAAATAATTGAAATATTACATGTTATTACTTTTGATATTATATGTAATTTTAATTTAACTCAAATAGTCAACATCATACCATGCATTTATATTTTTTATTACTTTTTGCACAAGAAATTATTAGCACAATTTTTCACTTATTAACCAATATGTTATTGATGCGTGATTACAAGGTAGGGTGGCTCACTTTTTGCATCACAATCCAGTTTTTTTCAAAGTGACATGCATTTACATGTTATTAACATGGCATAAAAACAATAATTTTCCAAATTTATGACTAGATTTAGATTTTCAACTTGAAGAAGAAGACATCTATAAAAAACATTACAAGATATATACACTAAATATATAGTAATGGACTTTTAAAATTGAAATATATGGACTAGTTTGTTGTTGTGCCTTTATATACATGCATTTTTGTGTATGAATTTTATTTGGGATATATTATAGGGACTTAATATATAATATGTTAAAACAAAAAAAACATATGTGCAAAACAATTGCTAAAAAATAAATTAAGTAAAAAAAAAGTTATGGACTTTTTAATGGATTAAAATGAGCCATATTTTCATAGGTCCATATCATAATCATTTTTGGGTGGATTTCAATTTTTATTTTTTAAACATGTACATTAAAAATTGTTTAAAAATACTTATTTTCATATGGGTTTTTTTGTTCATTAACCACCATGTAATTCCCCACTAAATTAATGATATCAAAATAAACTGTCATTTTAACACTATTGTATGGACTTTTAGGGAGTGGAACATTCGCTGAAAATGACCCACCTTAGAGTGCATACACCTTAATATATTCTATGATTTTCATTATTTTAACGTAATCTTTAATATTTAAGGAATGTGCTTGTGAGGTACCTATTTATGATTTCATCTCATTAAAACTTACTAAGGAAAACATTTTATAAGCCTAAAAGGCATGTTAAAACTCCACAACCCATTTTTTTGCATAAAAGATTCAATGCCAATCCATGTTTTTATTCAATGTCCATGCATTATAACTTACTTATAGTGATTAAAGTATAAGAGGTTACATCCAACACCTAACTACATCCATTCCAATGAAATTATTTTTAAAAAATAGTGGATTGATAACTCTACATTACATTTAGGGTAAAATGTGGTTGAAAGTGTTATATGTGTACATTGTGTATCACATTCAGAGTTTAATTGGTTCAAATTTATATAATCTTAAAAAAAACTATGTAGGAGATTTATTTGGATTATAAATTTTAAAAATCACCATAAAATTTTAGATATATATATATATATATATGATGAGGATGAAAACATGGTGATATGAAATGTTGTTCAAAAAATTAACATCTTAACTTTAAACATCACAACTTATTCACATTAAACAATTACACATTACCTTGTTCAATACTAACAATGGTCATTAATAGACCCTTGGCCTACCACCTTAATCATTAGCTTCAATGTTAAATTATAATTATATTGATCTTTCAATGTAGTTTGCCAATGCATAATACTAGTGTCCAACATTTGAACAAAAGTACGAATGCCATTTGCTTGGTTAAATTGCCAAGTTGATTTTGCCATTTCACCAAGTCCATTTTGCCAAATTGCGAAGTCCACATCCACTTCACCAATTCACCAAGTCCAATTTACAAATTGCCAAATCTTCAACGCCATTTCACCAAGTTGCCAACCTCGTGTCACCAATGTTATGTAGCCAAATGACAAGGTCCATTGGATTGTCTGAAATGAGTTTCAAACAAATCTTGGTTAGGTTTTGGTTTTTATTGAAATTGTTAAATCCAAGTTTAAAGTTTTTTTTAATAAGGAAGACGTTTTAGTTTTGAGTTTAGTTCATATTCTCAAAAAATAAAATTGTGAATTCCAAGTCCAAATCAAATTTTCTTGACCAATGTCAATTTTGGGTTTAATGATGGGCCTAATTTTTATAAAACCCTTCGATTCTAGTTTTAGGATGGGTTTGATTCCAATTTGCTAATTAATTAGGGGATGCATCCCAAAGTTCAACATTTTTTTTTTTTGCAATGAATCATTTTGATTGACCCATCACAAAATCTTCTAAACTTGAGACACCCCTTGAACATAAACCTTCTTTTTCAAAATAGAGTTAGTTTTTTCCTTATAAGCAAAGCCAAAAAAAAATTTAAATTAATTTTAATGAAATTAAGCAGCATGAACCAAAGAGGCTTATTTTTTTTTCTTTTATCAGGGTTTGGGTTTTAAAAGGAAAGAACACCATAATTTATCCCATAAATGCATTAATTTTGGAGCACCCCTTGGTTTGTCAAGTGGTATCAAAGGGTTAAAATCCTCTTGATTCTTGAATTTATAATTTAGGGAAAACTCAAGGAACGATCCCTAACTCCCACAATAAAAAAAGGAGGTGAAAGTTTCGAAATTGGACAAGGAGGAGCTCACAAATTTGAATGAAAAGTGAAATCAATTTACACAAATTGAAAAAGATGACAATTAGTGCAAAAATGGTGCACATATGATGTCATGTATACACATGCTCATATGATTCGAACTTGTGAAGAATCATCACTTTCTTTCCTATAATATACTTTGCAAATGATGAATAAAATTACATCAAAATGACATGAATTTTTGTACCTTTCAAGTGTGAATCCCAAAAATTTCAAATTACAAATCATACTATTTTGTGGGCTCATGTAACTTCCTCATATGAATTCAATTCAAGAACTCTTTAAGAAAAAATATTGGCCTTAAAAAAAAGTTTGGACCATATTATTTCATTCATTCAAAGATGATTTCATTCATCAAAATTCATTTAGATTCCATGAATGAACATCCATAAAATGTCATCCATGAATTATAATGGATGAAATGGCTGAATTTTAATGGATGAAATTTCAATATGTGAAAACAATATGGTAAAATAAAAGGAACAAAAGTAATTTGTTCAAAAATAAAATTTTTAATTTGGCAATTTTAAGTAGAAACACAAAAAAAAAAAAATTCAAAACCTTTTTAAATCTCATTATGACAACGCAAAATCCTCCATTGAGTTTATGATAAGTTGAATATAGAATTTGAAAATTTTGAACATATTAAAAAAAGTAACAAATACAATTGAAACTAACTAATCAATATGGTGTTCAAACTTATTTTTAAATTAAAAGTTGAATATATTTTGATTATAATATTAAAAAATTGAAAGTCTATGACTACATTTTAATGTGCCATTGAATTGAAATGTTTAGAATTTTAATATTTCATTTATTCACAATGTATGTTGTAGGTTTTGAGATATGCTTGTAAACTTTTAATTTAAACATATGTTTACTAAATATAGTTGTAACAAAGTCAAAATATATACTCATTGTATATTATTCATTGGACTAAATAGCATTTTAAGTTCAACATATAAAGGCCTACTTGATAGCTACTTTTCATTTATGTTGTAAAAAATTGACCATCTATTTGACCATGCTTACACTTAATATTATAATAATCAAAGTATCCATGTAATATTGCCCAAATCTTTATTTCATTCATGATAGTTCATCAACATTCATAGAATTTCATCTATGAAAATTCATGACTGAAAAATTATTAATTTTGTGTACTTCATGTGAGTCTGTCAATTTGAAGCCTGATGCATCTTGTCATCATGGCTACTTAGTCTCATCGTATATATAATGTTGTTGTAGTTTGGGGCTAAGGATAAACTAGTTACTCATGTGATGAGAGAAAACATGTTAGCTAATATGGGTTTTGTTGGCCACAAAACTTGCCACATGATTGAATTAAAATGCCATCTAAATCTCATGAATGATATTTGGAAGAACTTTCATGAATGAAATAAAAATTATAATATTATGTGGATGAATTTGATTTCATCCTAAAATTTCATAAAATTATGTCCATGAAAGTTTAACCATTCATCCATTGAAAATTCACAATTGATATCTTATGGATGTTCATTCATGTAATATGGCCAAACTTTTAATGCATGGAATGAAAATGTCAACAAACTATATTTTATGCATGAAATCAAATTCAAGATGATATTTCCTATGTACAAACTTTATTTCATCGTAATATATCACAAAACTTCAGTCTAGAAGCCAAACACATATTCAAGTCCATGAAATTTCATTTTAAAAAACTATGAATGAAGGTTCATCCATGGATGATATTCCATTCATGGAATCTAGACAAATTTTTAATGGATGAAGTAAAACTCAAAGCGATATACCGTTCAATTTGAAAAAGCATGAAATTTCATTAGATTGTTCCATTCATCCACTAAGGAAATAATTCATCTAATAAGTTCATTTCACATCCATCAAATTTCCATGTCATTACATTTGGGTCCATAATTAATACACCAGATGCATCCAATCAATGGATTTAAATTTATCCATTTAAATTAGTTTCATCCATTGCTTGGGGTCATGTTTTCTCCATTAAAAAAAATTCCATTTGGTTAGTCATTTTCACCCAGCAGCCATTAGGAAGATGAGCAGCTTGTAAAATTCTAATTCTGCACAGTTTGAAGAGCATTTCAAGCAGTTTAGTGCACTTGGCAAGTTGGCAATGTGAAGTTGGCAACTTTGCAAACTGAACTTGGTGAAAAAGCAAAAGTTGACTTCCCAATCTGATAGAGCAAATGGTATTTCATACATTAGAACATCCAACATAACCCAATTGTGAGTCCGACATGAATTTCTTCTGAAAATGATAGACTTGATGTTGAAATTTGAAACTAATGCTTAAAGTGTAATGTTTGGAATGGCAATTTTGTGTAGTGTGAATGTCAGATCTTACAATGTGAATCTTTGGAGTCAACAACTTCCCTCTCAAGTTATGTAAAAATTGTTTTAAAAGAATCGCTGTAAAGATGTAAAAGATTCATACGAAGGTAACACACTGACAAGTGTCACCTCATGATTGGTGACGGGCCCCAGAAGGGACCCACAAAGCCCATGCATATGCACTATGACCTTAGTTCTGCATCCATCTCATATAAGAGTTATCCGTAAACTAACCCTGTCTTCCCCCTGTCTTTGGGCCTCCTTTCACCCCCTATCCCCTCTTTCAGTGCTATCTGCAAAGTAAGGACCTTTTATTAAATCTCAGTATGAAATGCTGCAACGCAGTACGAAATACTGAAACTCAGCATTTAATGCACAAGGTTCGAGACTAATTATAGTAGTTGTACAGGTAAGAGGAGTGAAAATATATGTAGCAGATGTAGCATATATAGAATGCTAGATGTAGCAAACCGTGTACCCTTGGTCAAAACAATGTGCTTGAGGTGTGCTAAATTCAACGAATCTTGTTCATATTTTCTCTACTTTGTCAAAACCACGTGATTGACCTTCTTCTGTGCTACTATTGGTACACTAAAGATTGTGTGGTCTCGTTTTGCAGAGGGTTATCTCCTCAAAGCCCTCATCAAAAGTGATAGAGTACTTGTTTGTCAATGACTGATATACTAGTGTGAACCCCGTGCATAATGCACAGGTGTGTTATTTCAACAATGTTTGGTTGATGTTTTTGGTTTTTTAAAAAAACTTTTCTTTTCAAACAACCG
>Ga0116227_10008958_pt1 | contig 18459 bp, 14 predicted proteins | sample S1TSphgellanicum_FD_89693 | JGI IMG/M metagenome (GOLD analysis project Ga0116227, IMG submission 89693) | Host-associated microbial communities from peat moss isolated from Minnesota, USA - S1T2_Fb - Sphagnum magellanicum MG | ecosystem: Host-associated > Plants > Peat moss > Unclassified... | reverse complement strand
TGAAGATGGGGTATTGGGGGGGGAGATCGCTTGTTCTTTGGGTCCCCCCGGCCCTTTCTTTTTGGGTTTGTTTCCCCCCAGGGTTTGGGGGGGGGGGGGTATTAGAAATCGCACCAAACCCCTGTGGGTATCAATCCCAGTATCAAAGTTGATAATCATGGTTATCAAAAAATCAAATACCTTATATATATAACTGGTTATCAAAATGCAAATAGTCAGTTATTAAATATAATCATGGTTCTGAATTTTTTAAGTACCCAGACCTGGTGGTTCTTTGATTCTGAATTTTTCAGATACACGCCCCACACTGGCTCACACCTGCAGGTCCTGAGTGATCTCTGGAACCAGAATTTAGTCATTGTGGATATCCCTTGAGCTCTTCACTTAAGGCTTTTGTGGTTTTTCTACTCAAGTAAGTCAGGACAAATAAGTGTCCTGTACATACACTCTTAGGGAATATTCTCAATTTATAGAAAGCAAGTACATTGTGACTATCCTCTGTCATTGCATGGGTTCACATACCAAGTCTCAGTCTAGAATTGTTGCATTGTCTAAGATGGGGGTTGTCATGTGGTATATCTATGCCCTCTGCTGTCTTACTTCATAGTATAAGATTTATCAGGTCCTGTTGTAAAATATCATCATACCTGGATGGCTCTGCAGGGAGCAGCCGAGAGTTCACAGGGTTTGATGTTGGCACTCGGAATGAAGTGCTTGAATGTATCATGAGGCAGGCTTCAAAGTTTTTGCCAGCCTTGGCAGATGTATCTCTCCAGCAGGCTATTGGGTCTGGAAGAGTAAGGACTGGCCTGAGACCCTATGGTTGGTTTCAAACCTTTCAACTTTACTCATTGATTCATAGGAAGAACTGGACAGGATTGTGATTGAAAACAGTGCAACTTAGATGAGTACTCTCAGCTCATGCTTTGGGAGGCTTTCAGTGAACTCTGTTCTCAAGAGAATATTTTCCTTATCTGTAATGGGCATTCTTCAAGTTGATGCTCTAAGTTGACCTGCAGAGGATCTCAATGAACTTTTCCTCATAGAAAGATTGGGTTATGGTGTCCTGATTTGCAATAGAATGAGTAAACAGCATTTGGCAACATGTGAGTGAAATCTGTGTATTGCTGATGCAATAGTTTCCATGCATCTTTTAGTTTTCTAAGGACCAGGATTCTATCAACAATTCTGATGTCTGGTACGTTGATTTCAGTACCAGATGGAACACCTCTCATAGGACCAGTTCCAGGTGTGCCAGGGCTTCTCCTTGCTACTGGTCATGAAGGCTCTGGGCTCTATCTGGTAAGTTTTTTTCCCTCTTTATAGCTTAACAACACTCAGCTCTAGTATGTTCTCAAACAAACTCAGCTTTGTTGTTTCCATCTTTTGGTGATTCTAATTCTGGCCTTTAAGAATTCCTAACCTGAGAACCCACATTCGCTTTTTCCCCATCAGCATTTGGTTCTGTTATCTGCACTGGTCAAATTCATCTGAGTTTGGTTCTGCGATGACAGGCTCTTGGGACTGCAGAGATGGTGGTGGGGATGATAACAGGGATTGAGGGACCTGTAAACAGCACACCATACTCTCCAGCAGGCCGGTTAAGCCTCTAATGGGGTTTGACACATGTTGTTTACCACAGCATTGGATTTTCAGGTAGTACACTCTATCTTCACAAACTTGGGCAGTAAGCATTTACCTGTGAGAAGTGCAATCAGAGTAGTGTGGTTGATGCCCAAAAGCCTGGAAGTTACATGCCAAAGGAATCCAATTTCTTGCCTGGAAATCACTCCAAGTGCAAACAGTTTGTTGCCCAGCTTCATGTGCACACATCATGCAGCATAGGCTGTCTGTATAAGTATGGGTGCTTGCTTACGATGGACTCAGAAACAACTAGGCCTTCTTGCATACACATTGGGGATTGGCAATGCCAGTAACAAAAAAACAGAGGGAAAGAGAGGAAAACAGAGAGCACTGAACAAATTATGCTCCATAGTTCAACCATCTATTAGTTTGAAGCAGAATTTCTCGTGCTGAGGACCCTGTTCAAGTTTTTTGTCAAGAAATGATGATGCTGGGATGGCAACCAAGAAGTCAGGTGAAGAGAACTGAAGAATTTGAAGTGAGAAGTCATAAGTTCAGGTATGTAACATTCTAAGTTTGAAATGCACTGAACATTTCAATTTTGAGTATGGGTATCAATGTTGTGTCTTTGAAATCCAAGGGTACATGTCAAGAATCTTAGCTCAGCCTCTGGTGATAAACATGGTACAACTGTGGAGAAAATTGGTTAGTTATGAACCCTAAAGTTGTGAGATGTATCAAATTGTTTAGATTTCGGAGCAAGTTTTGGAGCTGCAAAAAAAATTGTCTCTCCAATGCAATTCCCCATGAGGACATGCAAGTGAATATATTATAGGAAAGAATAGTTCTCTCTCAAGATAGTCCAAGCCATGGTGAAACATGTGTGATTAGTTGGTGACCTAGTTTTGTGCAAAATTGTACCAACCACCATTTTTTTGTTTTGTTTGTGTACTAGTTGAGATGACAAAGATTTGTCCATGAATAATAATGTCACCATAATCATCATCATCGTGGAACTCTAGACACCCCTTTTGTCCCAATCATGAATGAAGTGTTAGGTATAAGAGAAGTGTCGATATTTTACGAACCATGCAATCTAACAAAATTATGTGGAAATTTATTGTTTGTATATGAATAATCATATTCAAGCCAACATCAATTATGATTCATGGTCACATTGTAAGTGGTCATGGTTTGAATTCACCATTTAACCATCATCATCGTCGTCATCATCATCATTAGTAGCTACCATGTATATTCAACAAAATCAAAAAAAGTTTGAACATCTCAACTAATCACCCAAACTATGCACTAGATAATTTGAATCAATCCTTGAATAACAATTGCCATAACAATTGGCATACTTTCTCATACATTTTCTTAATTTTGCAATGTGACTTAATAATTAGTGTATACTACTTTTCAAAACATTTCCAATGGCTTAAAGATTTCCCAATTTGGACGATGTTTGAAACCCACCAAACCTTATTTCAAAATTATGAGACACCTTCTTAGAATTCTTCATTCCCAAAAACGAGAGTGCAATTGGAAATTTTAGGGGCTTCCCTATTGCATTCTCAAAGTGTCAAAAAAAAAAAATTGTTAAAAATTTGTTTGATTTCTTGCCTTTCCACAAGGTACTCTCAATATTTTTTTTTGTGTTGCCCCAACTTTAGTTTTGGACTTCACAAGCTCAAAACTAAGGTTTACAAATTAATGTTGACAAAATTTTGAGATTTAGTCACAATTAAGTTCTAAATGTCTTTAGGTATAAGATTCCAAGTTTTGTTGAAATTGTCATTGGAACCTAACCAAACAACTAACCTAGAGGTCCCAATGGTGACCATTGAATAAACATTTGGCAAAAACTTGTCAATTAATAGGTATGGTATGCACCACAACATAATGTTCCATTTTTCATGTCATAAATTTCTTACAATCACTTATATTATGACATCAAAGGAACTCAAACATAATGTATTAATTTTTTATTCAAAATATTTCCAAAAAAAAACTTGATTATATATTATAATGACAATGTTTCATTAGAACTGGGTTTATGTAGGATGGGTATCTTGGTGATTGTCACTACGACAATTTTAGAGTCATTTTGAAGTATAATTTGTCATAAATCAAATTTCATTTTGGAATAATTTTTTTTTCCTTTTGTTTGTTTGTATCTTGTTATATGTCTTGTTTCAATGTTTTTATCTATTTGTATATTGTTGTGAACTTTTCTAATGAATCAAAAATTCGTAGGCATTTTGCCTAGCAAATCAAGAATGTAAAAAAATTATTAATGAAATAAAATGATATATAGTGTGATTGAATTCATCGTAAAGAGGGCTTGTCAAGAGATGAAAATTGAAATTCAGACAAAAAAATTTGTACTTCATCATTTGGTGGCCTAAAGCCAACCATTGTATTTATTTATTTATTTTTAATGAAGTAGGAATGGATTTACAATAATTTAGTGGAAAGATATTGGATAAAAATATTGAATAAACTAGAAAATATTTCACATAAGAACATTGTAATGGATTTGAGTTTAGATGTCCAAATTTTTTGGTTTTTCAAATTAGTAATTGCTTAAAGTTCCTGACAAATAATTACATTTGGATGGGGGAGCCATGTCGATTTAAAGAAAAATCAGTGAAAATACTTATTATTTACAAATGATGCAAACCATTTTGGCAAGTGCAATTTCAGTCCAACATTTCAAACGGCAAAAAATCAATTTGATGAGTCAAGCCCAAGCATTCGAATTGAAGCTAAAAAATTGGGCACACATTTAAATTGAAGCTTACATGAATGCAAGTTAGCTTAATCAACAATATTGAAGTTTCAACTCATAAGAGCCTAAGAATTTTTTAGAACCATTTTATTTCTATTCAAAAATTTAGTTTTAAATCTAGTCAAATGTATTCATTCATGAATAGTATTACAAGTCCAACCATTCAATTCAAAATACATGCATTCAAAACTCTTTGATAAATGTTTTGATCAAAATCAAACAAGGGATGATGAAATAATAAAATTAAATTGAGCTCATATAGGACAAAGTAGGTGTTGCCCAAGGTTGGATTTGAAGCTTCACATTAATACATGCATTCTAACATGACACTCAAAATGACCAACTAAGGTACTCATTAAATAAATAAATAAAGCTAAAATGTGGTTGTTCAAGTAAGAATGAAAACTTCCATTAATTCTTGCAATGCAAATGTGAATGATCCTTGAAAAGGGCCAACAATTTCCAAGGGATCCCAATGTTGGAACTCCTTGGTCAACACATAAATGGATTTCCAAAGCCCATGAACCCTCAAAAAATAGTTGAAAGATATTTAAATTTCCATGACTCACATCCATTTGAAATTGCAAATAAACCAATTTTTATTTATCAAATGTTCATTGTTTAGGGTTTAACCAACAATAAATAACATTTCTAATGAAAAATAACTATAGTTGGGATTCTGAAAAAAACTACCTCAATATATTGTAAGTTTTGAGTTTGGTACATTAAGTAGCCAAAATAAAATTTCAAAAATGAGATGTAGGTTCAAACCACCCAAGGGCGTGATCTTAAGTAATTAAATTTAATGACTTGTTTTGCAATAGTTGGTTATTATATAAAATATGAAGATAAAATCATGAATTGGAATGCTAACTATGGTGAAATACCCAAACCACCACCAACCCAAAAATGAGGGAATAATATTAACACCACATTATTTGGTTTGTGTGACATGACACATTCAACTTTTGAATGGTTTTATTCATGGTGTATAAATCCATGTTTAAATGATATGCCAAATTCAAACAATCATATTCTTCTCATTCAAAAAGCATGTTCTTACCCCTTCCCCCCCCCCAAAGTTCATCATGGCCTATGTTACTCTTGAAAAGATTTCAAACTCAATCATCATTTTATAATGATATATGATTAAATTAACAATGCAAGCTAATGATCTAGAATCTACTTATCAAGATTGATAATTCATTTTCAGTAATATAATCACACAATTAAAATGGTGCATAATACAATATGCATTTTGACCATATTCAATTTATCAAAGATTACTTCATAAATGATCAAAACATTGCATTTTGTTGTGAATATGCAACCTCTTGTTTCACTATTAAAGCGAAATGCAACCACAATTGAGTGCTTGCAATGTTTACAAAGTCAAAAACTATTGCAACAATATAATTTAGTTTGAAAGCTGCAATACAACACGCTAGATTATTTTGTGTAGATATGGATGATTGTCTTGATGAGGAATATGAAGTTCGAATCATTGTTACTAAAAAGATTTTTTGTACAATGGTAAAACAAATGCTGCACAAACCAAACAAAATGTTACTACCATATTTAACAACATATTGTTGATGTTCACAATATATCACAATTTCAATCATGTAAATTAATATAGAATGTTAGAATTGCAACATTTAACAATGATTAAGATGGTTATATTTCAATTGTGAAAGGAATATCAATGTCAAATGAAAATCAAATCACTCACAAAACAAAACCATGAGCCCATGTACTATATCTTTGAGAAAGCGTTCTTGGTATCCAACCAATCAATCTATAAATGGGACATACAACTCCCCACAGAACAATAACATGGGCCAAAGATCGTAGAAGAAATGACGTGATGGCCAATCCTAAAGAGATTGAATTAATGTAACCACATGCGCATTGTCCATAGTTTATGTTAACCAATTTCGCCTACATCCATGATATATGCTTTTGTTGATAGAATTTCAATTGCCACACAAAACACATTTAAATTTCTTCCTACAATGAAGAATTTCAAAAACTTGAAAATATAAAACATTGTAATCAAAACATTTTTTGATGAACATCTGTGACATGGAACTTTTGCAAACAACTATTATCATGTAAACACATTGAAAACATACCATATATGTTCAATTCATGTATGTTTAAATGGTTTAGACATACATTCAAACAAATATATAATTTTTAGCTTACATTTCAAGATTCATTTTCAATGTATGTATTGGTTATTGAGGATGCCCAATGTTCTAAACAATCAATATGGTCTCATACTTTTGATTTATTAGTTCAATAAATAAAAAATTGAACATCGTCACAAAGGAAAATTCACACTTGTAAAAGTTTGTCACTCAAGAAATTATGATATACTTAAACTGAATTGATTGAATGTTTACATTCTAGCTAACAAAGCATGATCCTAGAAAGTGTTTTAGGTACAAAAGGGACCAACACCATTGAAGGAAGATAGAATTGAATGGCTTACAGTAGACAAGCTTGAAATCAAAGTTCCAATGCCAAATCCAAAAGCTAAAATGTTGAATGTAAACACAAGGTATCTCAATATTTGATCTTTGTTCCACAATGTCATTTTTTGTGACCTTCAATGTGTTGACTTGAAAAAACATTTAGAAAAATGAATGTGCATTGAAATTTACAAGCTCTTATTGAGGAATATGATATCAAATGTTGTAAATCACAATTAATTGAATGGCTCAATATTATTTGAATATAAAAAACGAATCAAATCTTGTTCACATTCCCAAATTCCATATTGTGAAAGAATGTTTGGCTTATTTGCAAACAATGCTTTTGGTACCTTTGAGATTACAAATATTCAATCCAAATATTAAGAAAACCCTTTCGTTCATTAATCATGATTGAAAGGTTCTATGCATAATATGTTCGTTTGATGCATATTTTGAATCACTTTCAATCTTGTTAGGAGAAGAATTAACATGACCTATAATGGTGTGATTTTCATCAGAGCTTGTGCTTGAGAGAAAAATCTATAGCTGATTATGTAACCAAATATGACATGTTCAACAAGTGTATGACACTAACAAACATATGACTCATGAATAAATGGATCAATGCTTTCATTTTTATGGGACAAATATTTTCATCAATGTTAATTTTTCTTTTGGTTAAAATTGATGAGATTATTCATGTCTAACACCATTTTTTTTACACATTTTAAAATTTGGTTAATGTTGTCGATGAAAGAGACATACACATGATCATCATGTATACACCCAACAAGGTATCCCGATGACATTTTGAAAGCATTTTATATGCAAATGTTGATGAGAATTGGGTTAATACATTTTTGGGGAAATATTTTGAAATTGATGAAATGCATATGTTTTGCTTGAGTTGTTGGAGTGCTATTTTAGTGGGTGGCACTTCTTTACATATCCAATATATGTACATGCATTTTCCCCAAACTTCATATTCAATATAAGTTTAAATTGTGTCTTTGGTTGATGAAATTTGCTCGACTACTAAAATCAATTTGTGCACACATCTTTACAGCACGACAACCTACAATGGGATGTAGCCTTGATGTGCTGGAAAAAGATATTCACAAAGTCAATTTGTTGAAAGTAGAGAACCCAATATTTTGACATATAGACATTTAGAGTTCAATACACCTGACTTTTTAGAAAACACATATTTTAAATTCAATTGTTGTAGATGGAACAAGAGAAGTGCAATGTAGCCTTGAGCTCGATGTCAAGGTACAAATGCTACATAACTATACTAAAGTTGATGAATTTAATGTATGTTTTGCTCGAATTTGTAATTTATTTTATTATTATTATTTTTTCTGGCACTCTTTTTATACTCCATAAGGGCCAACCTTTTGAATCTGGTGTAATGAAGAGTCATTGAATATAAAACCCATTTCAAACTTCTTTAAGATAATTGATATACATGGAATAGATTCATTGATTGATTCAATAGAGAAGTTCACAATATGATTCCAGTGACAAACAACAAGATACAAACAGACAAAAACATTAAAAGGGTGCAAGATAGACAACAAGATGCAAACAAGTAAAAGAAAAAAAAATTAAAATTAATGGAATTGGATTTACAACAAATTATAATTGGAAATGAGATACAAACAAGTAAAAGAGAAGAAAAGAAAAACAATTTAAAAATAGAATTTGATTTACAACGAATTATAATCGGTAATGACTCTGAAATTGTCACAATGATGATCACCAAAATCCCATCCTACATAAACTAGTTTCGACAAAACATCATCACTGGAAATATTTCTTTATTTATTGTGAGATTTCATCAATTTCATCCATGTAATCCTTTTCACCCATACCACTAGTTGCATTCATTTGACAAACTCCATCCATGTCTAAAAACACTCCATTCTCTTTGAAATCTTCTTTGACAACATGGATTTCATTGAAGTGGTCATTAGTCCAATCATGTAAAGAAGATAGAAAACATGGCCACAAATGTAATTAAGGCTTTAAGAGCATGCCCAACAACAGCAGGAAAATGCCTCTGTTTGGATGAAGATCTGCAGAAAACCACTTGAACGTGCTTGGGTAAGACTTGAATAGTATATCACTTTGTCCAATCGATCTTTTCAGGTTTAGGGTTTCAAGATTTAAACACCGCTGTGCTTTCAGGGAGAAAAGGGGTAAGTATACCCACACCCCGAACCCCCAGAGAACTCAAGTTGCAGGAGAGTGGAACCCCTACATATGGGCACCACACATTTGACCTTATAGCTGACAACTGACGGCAAGGTAGGCACAGGCCTATCAAGGTTCCTTGGGCAACTCTGCATAAGTGTGGTACAAAAACATTTGGGCTGACAAAACATCTCTCGCAGATAGATAGTGATTAGAGTGTGTCTTGGGTAATGATTAGAGGTCTTGGGTGATTATAGTCCTATCAGATTCCTGTGTCTCAATCTACACCACAAACTTACAATCATCCACTTGATTGAACATCTGGTCCAACACAGTAATGCCCTGCTGTACCAGATCAACCCCACCTTGTGAACCAAACAGAAAACAAATTTTCCAACCGAGAACTGTGTAAACAATTGTGAAGTTCATGGGCAGGACAAATCAAGAATGATGGTTAGAGGTGAAGGTTGGATTGCTTGTAAGCCCTAAGAAGCAGCAACTGGCGAGTACAAACCAAGCTGAATTTCTAAAGCTTTCTTGGCCCGAGATAGGCGAGACTTTTGGTGACCTCCCTTGTTTCTGTGAATGGTGCCAACCTTAACTGCCTTATCGATAATTGAAAAAGCCTCTGCAATCAGGCTCTCCACAGGTGCAATGTCCTCAGAGGTAGCCTGACCTTTCTTCTTCAAACCATCAAGGGCTACAAAAACCTGCATAGACAAGGCATTCTTCAAAGACCAAGTACACATTCTTCAAGAACCAAGCAGAAGAAAAATAACATGGCACAGGAACAACAGACAATCCTACAGAAGTTACTGACAAGAATAAGGACACCAGGATTCAGGGTATGTTCACCTTTTTCATTCGGGTATGCACTTCTGACTTCCTTGACTTGTTGTACAATCGGTGCTTCTCAGCCTGCCGAGCCCTCTTCTCTGCTTGGTCGGGTTTCTTTGTGGCTGGTGCTGCTGCAGCTCTCACCAGCACTGGTCTTCTTATAACAAGTGGTGGAAGCACCCTAGTTGCACATCCTCCTCCCCCTGGCCCCACACCATTCAACTTTCAATTCAAAGCAGCTACACTGGCCCATATCTTTGGCATGACCAGAATCCAAAACCAGAAAACATTCTCTCTAACACATTAAGGTCTGGGGTGGCAGATTATGTCATTTTCTTGACCACATTATATGACATAATTTTCTGGTGATGATCATAGAATCATATAACATTGACCAAAATGTGTCTGTTAAACATGAATAGTTCTTGAAAATCGTTGTATCTGCCACTCCAGACCTACATGTCATGGAATTGTCACATCCCCTGCCCATTATGTTGGGTAAGGTGCCAAGATTCGGTGCACTACTGGCACCATAATGACCTGTCAGAAATTTCCAAGTGTACTGGGAGGCCGCCTTAAATCTGAAGATTCCCTCCTGAGACAGGAGGTCATCTTTCATTACTGGGCAGATTCTTACACATTTCGTGAGGGCCTGCCACTTTTTCTTCATGTGCATGACCAGACAGGTCATTACAAACAGGAAGGCCCTCAGATGGGGGCGTTACCAGGATTTGGAACTGTCCTTGGCTGCTGCCGCAGGCAGGTGCCTTATTCTGATAATGCCACTGTCTGCAGGCCTTACCAACCACTTACCCAACATAACGGGCAGGGGCTGCCACCATTCCATAGCACATAAATCAACCCTAATGGATGTCTAACCACTGAGACAGCAAATTACAAAATCCTCGACCTGCTTTCTGGCCTATCCATACTTGATTCCATTGGCCGCCCATTGCGACAGTTAGCAAAAACTTTCAACCTCTGAAACAGAAACCCTGACTTCCTCATGTCCAGGGATTTCTATGACCCATCCTGGACATGTTACCTACGAGAGATGACTGAACACGAACTCGAGACTCTTTCTGAACCCGTCCCAAGCTCCTTGGCAAATCTTCAACCGAATAACGACCCAATAGACAGCAAACAAGGAAAGAGGAAGGAACAGAAAAAACCCTAACAAAAGACCAAAAAATAAAACTTCGAGAGTTGTAGGAGACCAAGATATTACTTACATTGCAAGCGGTTGCCAAGAAAACACGAGGAGCTCACGGCTCTACAGGAACGAAGGGAGACGACGGAGGAGTGACGAGAGTTGGAGCCCCAGGCCGAAATGGAGATTGAGGCACAAGGAGACACAGCAGTGCAGGCAACCGACGCCATGACCGTAAAACAAACAGCCTGCACGCCACTCACCCACCCACCCAACCACCGGGGGTCCAAATCCCTTTCCTCTGGTGACAAACAAAAAACCTCCACTTACTTCCAAATCCGCTTTCTGTCTGTTATAAACAGAAACCTTGTACGTACTTCGAAATCCCTTTCCCTCTACTTGAGATAGACAATAGAGAGAGAGAGAGAGAGAGAGAGAGAGAGAGCTCCACCCTTGGTCGCAGAGGAGACGGAAGGCAAGGGAGGGAAGAAGCAACCACACAAAGCGAGCGAGAAGAAGAAGAAGAAGAAGAAAAGCTCAAGCAAAAGAGCCACAGAAGCGCTGTAGAGAGTGAACGCAAGGCTATCGCCGTCCTAAACCCTTATCCACTCCTACGGCTATCGCCATCTATCGCCGTCCATCGTCGTCTAAACCCGAGGAATCGTCGAACGGTATACATCCATCCCATTTATTTTTTCATCTAGTCTACTTTCAGTTTATAACACAAATTCTACATCCTCTTCTTTTTGTCAAATTCATCTTGCAATCAAATTATCTTAACCCTGAAAGAGCATCTCCAGCAGGCTCAAGATATAATCCTGCGTCATAAAATTGGATGAAGAAAAGTCAAAATAAGCCAGTTTGGCTTAGGAAAATGATTTTGGCTCAGCATAACTGCAGAGTTTGCAGTGGCTGGCACAAGGCACAATAACATTGTGCACCTCCAAAAAAGAGTGTAATAAATATGACCTGACTCTTTGCTCATTTCCGAGATTGCACCATCATACTTCATTGTTCAGAGGTGGTTTGCTATTTGTGGTCCCACACCTATTTGCTGTATGGGTGGGGTTGAAAGAAAAGTAACTAAACTTGGATGTTAAAAATATTTTTGCAGGGCAACATACTCAGCAATGCTGGAGATGCTCTTATAGAGGGTACATCATTTCTCACCATGTTGTTTGAATATTTGAACTTTGAACCTGCAAAAGACTATCACATCCAACAATAATGTTCACAAAAATTTAGCTGCAAAGATTTCTAGCAAGCGTTGACAGACAATATGATTTCTTTGGAACTTAGTGAAGGTATGAGAGTTTGAAATTACTGTAAATGGCAGATTGAAGCCCCCCAATTTGGACAAAGTGACCATCATCACCTTTGCTTGAAATCTCTGCACAACACAATCAAAAGAATAATTTCCTTTTCACAGGTTGTATGGGCATGATGCCATCCCAAGAATCATAACAAGATTAGCCTATGAGAGCATACCACCACTACATTAGAGACCCCTACCCTAAGCAAGGTTCAAGTTCGTTACCCCAAAACCTATTTCAGATTGAGTACAAGCCAGAATCAAACAATGTAAAGAGGTCCCCAACTTGAAAGCTGCAAAGCCAAATTCAAACAACGCAAGAGGTTCCAGAACTTGAAGTCTGCAAGCCAGATTCATACAGATTCAAACAGTGCAAGAGGTTCCAGAACTTGATATCTGCAAGCCAGTTTCAAACAACACAAGAGGTTCTTTAGTACAGCTCATGTCAGACTGGCAACCAAAACCATCATGTCTTATAAGACCTCCACAACTATCCCAAAATTGTTCCAGGACTGCATTTACTAGCGATCGAGCAAGCATTGCCAGACAACTCATTTTGACTAATTAAGGCAAGTACATATAATTTGATGTTGTTGCAAAGAGCAAGCTACAAAATCCAGGAGAACCAAAAATCAGTCACTATTCCAAAATAACACTCAGTGTTAAGGTCACCAGAATAACTCAGTAAATATCTTTCATTATCATTGATTCATGATGTATACAATCAGCTTAGGCTACACAGCTACTCACACGTTCTCTAACTGCCCTCCATGAAGGAAGAAAAAACAAAAAAACCCTGGATTAGTTCATCCAGTGACAAGCGTGCCCAAATGCACACCAAAGCCCAAGTGAAGACATTGCAACAGCTCCAATAAGTGCTAATCCTTCCCCTTGTTTCTAGCAACACTCAGGAATATCTGCAAGATTACTGCACATTGCAGACCCTGAATGAGCCACTGGACAAGTGAAAGGTAAATTGGCATTTAAAAAATTAAAAAACCACACTATGCAACCCCTCTTCATGAAGATCTGCAAAGCTTCAAGGAACTTTCAGGAGGTGATAAACCTAAACCTCCAAGACTCTTGACAGCATGACTGAAAACACAGCATACCTTTCTACCAACCTCAGGAGTCAAACCTCTTCTGAAGCCCACCCTCAAAGCTTCCAAACACACTTATCTCTCCTGGCAAACAGGAAACCTACTTGGAACCTGTCTCAATCAGGATTAACACATAACATATGCCTTTGCCAGATGGTCCTGAAGGTGCTTGGGAATCTTAGGATTCAGTGCTTGCATTGCTACCAGTTGGCTTCAATGCTGGGGTGTTGTTGAACTTGCTGTAGTTTCCTTTCTCCTTAAAGAGCTGGGAGTAGTGATGTTTGCAGTAAAGTCGCCCTTCCAGAGCTGCATAATTGGAGGGGCTGATTGTGCAACCACCATGGATACACTTGAAGCAGTTTTTATGATATGGCAGACCCTCCACACTTGTCTGCATCACAGACAACCACATTGATTACACAGTTGCACCTAAATTAACACTTGAAACAATAGCAAACCCTCTTGCGTAAGAAATTGAACCGTACCAATCCTTACAAAAGGAGATACTTAGTTTGTAAACTAATGTAGCATGACCCTTGATCCTCAAGCATACTGCCTCCTTTCAGAGGTGGTCACTTTCTAAATGCTGCAATGGGGGCATGAGCCAATGCACTTGCCCAACCATCTCCAAAGGTTTCACACTCAGGTACCCACATGGTTTCTCAGTGAACCCTCAACCAAATAACAACCGATATAGCTGAGTTGGTTATGGTATGTATGGTCTAGGGTGAACTGAACCTGCAAGCACTTGCAAGGCAGCTACAGGTTCCAACCACTTGGCTGGCTTGATGCCCCAGCAGTTGCCCCAGTAGGATACCACTCCAGGTACTAAGAAAATGACTCCTCAAATTTGTGTTCTGAGTTCCCCTTCTTCTCATTCATTGCTTGGGAGGGCATCCAGAAGAACACAACAATGCAATACCTCTCCACAAGGCTATAAAGGGCGACTTTGCAGAGAGGCCAAAAAACAGCTGCTGCAATATTATTTCTATTCCAAATGCTGGTGCATCTGGCAGATTAGGACTTCTGCAGGTTGAAGGTTAAAAATCAGGATGTCTGGGATATGAAGTCTAAGCAATTTCAAAACTTCTGTGATCCTCTGCCTCCTTAGGCCACCCACCCGGGTGCCATCAATTCAACCAAAGTGATGGGAGATTCTCCTCTGAAACACAGGGCAGATCATAGTTTCCAATGGTGGGCACCAGTTTTGGTGACAGAAAACTAACTACTGACCATATTAAAACTACCTTCAAAGGATGCATGGATGAGATTTCAGATTTGACAGTGATTTAAATTACAGTAGGAAAATTCCCACATATTTCCTTCAGGTCACAGGGAGATCTGCACACTCTATCTCCTGCTATATCCTTGACCACAAAATGGAGAATTTAGGGTTTAGGGTTTAAAGGTGTCCACTACTACTGGAACAAAATGTCGTAGGTGAGATAGGGAGGGGAAGAGAGACAGAGACAAGACACAATTCATACCTTCTCAATTGGATACACAGTTTTGTTGCAAGCAATACATTTCTCTTGTGTCCCCGCAAACAGCAATGATGCCTTTGTGGGTGCCTTGTGCTGTTGCATAAGCACACAAAAAATGAGAACACAAAATGATTCCCATCACCACCTTCAGCCCTTATTCCTCCCATTCTGTACAGCTTTCATTCTCCCCTCTGTGACTATATCAGACTGCTGATTCTGAAATTCCACTAGCTAGTCCAATATCTCACATTATTGACTTAAGGGCATGCACATTAGGCAGTGTTCAGTAGATCGCACCTCTTGCTTGTCAGATGGGAGCTTCTTCAATGCTGTTCCACCACATACATGCTGAAATTTGTCAGTTGGACAACCCTAAAAGATGTTCATACTCCAAACATGCTTCCACTATTCAAAATGTCCTCACTGCAACTTTAAAATTGTTTACTGCAATCAGCAAAGAGAATTCATTGGCATTCTGCATTGGAAACCTTCCAACTATCAACATGTTTATCAGAGAATGTCAATGTGATTGCAGAGCGAAAATCCAACAAAAACAGCAATGTGACTAATTAAATGTTCAGTCAGTTCTAAACAAACAAGACAATGACAATCATGAGCACAGTCATAACCCAGTGATTGTCTCCACAACCATCGCCTTCATCATGCATGCCAATGACACACTACTATTACTCCCTAATGACTTCACCTTCATCAGCTCCAAACAGTGGATGTAACTAGTGTATAAATGTCTAATCAAACTTAGGGCAGACAACTCTACAAAATTATGTATCCTCAGCTTCTGGTACAAAAGAAAGACTTGGTCATGATGTGGATTGGCAATCAAGAGGCAAACTAATTTTAAAAACTAGAAGTATCCACATAAAAGCTGCAACAAGCTTACAAGGTTAAGCTTGATTTCATTCTAGTGGAGCAAGCATCTGAGTGCATAGAGAGGCCTATGCAGATGGTAGTGGTTAGGCACCCTCCTGCACCCTGAACATATCCTTTAAGCACACCACTGGGTAACTACTTGGATGCATACATCAACAGTAGCCATGGGAAATAATATCATCTTGATTGAAGTATTCTGTTGTCATAGAAAATACAAACCTTCAGTGCCGGTTTTATTGTCAAAGCTCTTCTCAAAGCTCCCTGTTGTCTTCAAGAGCTGTTCAAAATGAGGCCTGCAGTAGAGAACACCTTCCAATGAGGCATAGTTTCCAAGCTGCAACCAACACACCCAAAATGAGTGTTCAAATATCTGTCATTCTGCAACTTGAGAGTTTACATGTGAATTTCACTTTTGCAGTGTTATTCACAACAGCCACAGGAGACCACAACCTCATTAAAACAAGGAGAATACTGTCTTCCCCCTCTTGACTAAACACTCAGGGCTCGTGACTCCCCTACTGGATACACACTCAGTTTGCACCAAACTGAGTTCAACACATGCAACAAAATGCACTGACACCAATGTAGGACTGCCACATGTAGTACAGTCACCATTTCTCTGGAACTGGATAACATCCATTCCTGGTAGATTCACAACAGAATGTCTTTACAGGGTTCCGTCATGCATGACATCAACTATACAACCATGCTTCCTTGATTTTACAACAGCATGGCAACAGATCTGACATCAACACTCCAGTAACAGTTCGATCATGTTAAGATGATGCCAAATCTGCAGGCTCTTAGCTAGAAAATCACTTCTGATGCCAACAATTCACACGATGTGACATCACATTCTTCTGACGCTCTCACAAATCTGGCCTCTAGTAAGCATCCATCGCACATCAAACGCTAGGATCGTTGCCCCGGTTGTTTCTCAACCACGGGATCCACCATACCCTGAGGAGCTACGAACTGCAACATTCGAGAGAAAGACTTCAAAACCACTGTCTAGTCCGGGACAACAGGGATGGCGAACCGAAGTGGATACGGTGCAACACCTCCGGTCACTGAGACTTGCTTATCTTTGCTTATCTTTCATACAGATTGACGCGGCAGATGGCTACAGAGGCAGAAGAAGAAGAAGAAGAAAAGGGAGACAGATATGGAAACGAAAGACTGACCTTAAGTGTGCCCTTGCAATGGTTGCATCGGAAGCAAGACTTGTGGTAAATGACACCGTTTGCTGTCAACTGCTCCACCAAATACACAGTCTTATCGCACGCCTTGCACTTCTGCTGTGTGCCGGCAAATGACGCCATCACTCCACACGCCTTTCTTCGCACAAAATACCCGCGCCAAAGAAAAAAAAGAAAAAAAAAGCGGAGTTCAAAGCCTTCCTTTTCTTTTGCTCTTGCTTTCACTTCACAACCGCAGCAACAGCAGCAAGACAGGGGCGACGCGACGCTTATCCGCCAGCCGCGGAGGACGCAGGGCACAATCTCAAAAACGCCGAAGCTCCACGACACGAAAACCGCTAGAGCACGACAGACTGCAGGCGCAGAGCACGATAGTGTGAACGCCACCATTTCTCATCCATGAAACTGCTCGTGAAGACTACAGTTTTTTCTCCGACGACTTTTGTCAATTTTTTGAAAAATAATTGGGAAACTTTTTGAAATTTTTTTGAAATTTTATATAAAAAAAATCCTCTTTTTTGAATTTTTTTTTTGGGAAATTCAAAAATTTCTAGTCTAAATTAGACTAATTTTGCTAATTTTTGGAAAAAAAAATCCCCAATTTTTTATATCGAAATTTTTTAATAATTAAAAAAAAACCTGCAAGTGGGTATTGAAAATGTTCTTTTTAAATAAATAAATAAATAAATAAATAAACCTTTTTGGTGTCTACCATGTCGTACCAGGCGGCCACAGTGAACCAGCACCCACTGAAGGATGGATGGATGATAAGTGGTCAGGAAACAGTTTTCTGTTGGGTCTCTAGGTCCCTAGATAACCATGGTGATCAGCTCAGTGCTTGGTTTTTTATTACCTACCTACTAACAACTCACAAGTGGGTAGTTGTTAGTAGGTAGGTAATAAAATTAGCCCTTACCTATTGTCTAAACCATCTACTTACCTACTAGTTACCTATTTTCCTACCTCTCTACCTACCTATATATGAGACCTATTTCTGTACAGAAATTGCTTACCAAGGTGAAACCAAATATTAACTCAAGTTGAGGTTCATCCACACCTGAGTCATCCAGTGGATGATGTGCTGGTGAACGCTGGTTCACTCTGTGGGTCCCTTTACCCTTTCCAAACGGTATTGAAATTATGTGAAAGAATGAAGGGTCTTTAACTCTTAACCAGTGTTGGTTTGGTATTGACTTTGGTTTGGTATACCCCTGATGGGTATCAAGTCGGGTATCAAAGTTGATAATCATGGTTATTATCCCCCAAAAAAATTTCCCAAATACCCAATATTGAAAAATCAAATACCCAATTGTTATATATAGCCTTGGGGGTTTTTTTTTTTTTTTTTTTTTTTAAAAAAAAAAACGTCCCCCCAAAAAACCCCGGGCCTTTGGTCGGTTTTTTTATGAACATAAGTGGTTTTTTTATTTTT
>Ga0116227_10008957_pt1 | contig 18461 bp, 16 predicted proteins | sample S1TSphgellanicum_FD_89693 | JGI IMG/M metagenome (GOLD analysis project Ga0116227, IMG submission 89693) | Host-associated microbial communities from peat moss isolated from Minnesota, USA - S1T2_Fb - Sphagnum magellanicum MG | ecosystem: Host-associated > Plants > Peat moss > Unclassified... | reverse complement strand
AGATTCAAAGTTAAAACCAAGGTTTCACCAACTTTGGATAATGCAACCCACATCTATTCAACTAGTTTAAGCTCAAACATTGTTGCCAAGCTATTTTGTGATGAATAACCATGAAAATTGTAATGCTATGAAGAAGACAACCAAAGCAATAACATAACATTATCAAACAATCAATACTTAATATGTAAGCATGGAAAGGATTGTTCATTTATTTGTAGATCTTGGAGTCAAGGATTAGGGTATAATTGACATGCATCATTATGGTTATTATGTCATGGCCATTTACTTTGAAACTATTAATGTTTTAATATTGTTTTCTTGCAAAATTGTAAAGGCTTTTAGATCTACCAATGGTGGAATCTAATGGGGTATTTATGTATGTGTTCATCCATTTTGAAGATCATGAGTTGTTTAAGATGTAGAATATGACCAAGATGGTGGTTTAGCTCTGCACTCTAATGATGATGTCAATCATGAATCATGCTTAGAAACACCTTGCCATAAAAGTGAAAGTAACATATATCTAGAAAAATCTCAGTGAGTGCATTGCAGGATATCACAATTGGAGGACAAGGCAAGAAGTCAAGAAGGCTTTTCCACATCTCCAGATGGTTAAGCTTATTGTTTCGTTTCAGTGAGGTTTTTCTCATTGGATATTAGCCTTTGGAAGAGGGTAACTGTCACTCCAACAATTATAGCTCTATGTGAGCATGGGATATGTGAGTATGGGATGGTCACAGCAAAGTCTAGTGAGAAATGATAAGCAAAGCAAATTGAATCAGTTATGGACTCTGGATGTGTCAATTCTGGATCTCAAAAGTGTGGATATGATGCAAAGGCCATGAATAAGAGGTAGGTATACTCCAGTGTGGGGGCCCAGGTATTCAAAACTGGATCAAACCACCTCTGGAAATCCTGGCCAGCTACCAGAGTTGATAACCACAATTACAAAAAACCAAATACCTAGGCTTGATACATGGTTACTGTGAACCATGTGAACATCGAATGTAGGCAAGGAACATTAGACTTTAAATTTGTGGGGACCATGTTCAGTGTATAGAACTATCTCGCACAGATAGTTGAGTTTGAAGAGGGTAGATGTATAAGCTGTTAATTCAAAATAGTTTAAGTCAACTGTTTTTGTGCGTAGTTTGCTTGAGTTACCAACTACCATGTTGCAAATCTGATGTTTTTGTGAACTTTGTGGAGTAGAGTTCTTGCCTGACATGTATGCAAAATGTGGGAACATTGCAGATGCTTGGAAAGTGTTCAACAGGATTCCATCTGCAAACACTTGGATCACCATCATATTAGGACATGAAAATTTGGGCAAGGGCAGAATACACTGGAACTATTTGGACAAATACAACAGGAAGGCTCGTATCCAAACCTCGTTACCTTTGTGCAAGCACTGATTGCATGTGCTGATATAGTTGCCCTTGAAGAAGGCAGGTGTGTTCATGAGCAGAAAATTCTAAGTGGAACTTTCTTTTTTCAGATGTGTTTGTGTGGAGCACCTTGCTTAACACGTATGCAAAATATGGAAAAATCATGAAGGATGTTTGGGAGGATGCCATCTCGAAATGTGGTCCTCATGCAGTTGCATACTTGCAGGACGTGCATGTTAGGAAAGCCCTTGAACTGCTTGATCGCCTGCGTGAAGAAGGTATACAACTAAGCAACATCACTTTTGTTTGACTTCTGCCTGCTTGTAGCTGCACATGTTTAGTGGATGGAGGTATTGCGCTGCTACGCTTCAATGATAACAAGTCTTACATAATTTCAACAAAATTGGAATACTTACACCTGGATGCATGGCCGACGTTCTTCACTGTGCTGGCGATCTACTTGAGGCAGAGAATATGACCCAGCCGATGGTGAGCTTGGCTTAGCACATTCAGAATTCAAGATTGTGGAGATGGGAGAACGTGTTGCTAAATAAGTCTTTCGAATTCGAGACCGAAAATCCTTTTGTGGGTTCATCTGCAACCATCACACGGACGCTCCAAAAACGAGTTACACACAAATACGTAAAGCACTGCCCTGGATTTTTCCTTTGTATTTTCAGCTCCCTTGCCTGTTTGAAGAAACCTGTCTTCAGCAAGCGGGATCTTTTGCAGTGGAAGGTACTAGCCAGGTTGTACTGGGATCTACTGACCAGCGGAAGGTACAAGCCAGCTTGTCACTATTTCTAAAAAGTGAAAAAATCCCAACTCTACTTTACGTAGGAAAAGGACCTGAGTACAGGCACCGGCCTAGGGCACAGATCTCAAATCACTGAAGGGCCTGTACTCAGGCCCTTCTCCTATACAAACAACACCTGTTAATGCATGTCCACTCAGACCCCAAGCCCCACACCACAATGGAAGAAGTTTATCGTTGTCCCTCGTAGCCACGTTCAGAATGTCCAACCCATTTTCCTGCATGTTGTAACCATGTGCCATAAGTCCTTACCATGTTTCCCTGTTTCTGGAAGTCAGAATAATGCACAAGATGTCTTTTACCTGGTCGCTTCTATCATGACCATGTACCACAACTAACAACCTTACACGACATGGCACAAGCGTATTCCAGCATGTCATAGCCATGTTCAACATGTCCCACCCATGTTCCCACATGTTGTAACCAAATGCCATAAGTCGGTAAAATTGTTTGGCGAGGCTTGACCATCTATAGGATGATGTCACCATGTCCATGAATGTCATAGGCATGTACCACATGTTCCTTCCCTTGGTCCCTTTGTGTTTTGACCATGTAACAAAACTTACAGCCATGCACCACATGGCATAACCATGTACTTCATGTCATACCCTTGTTTCTAGCCGTGTTCAGCATGTCCAACTGGGGACTCTTTTGAATTTTCTAAACCATACTTTTATGATTTTGGTTTTTCTTTCAAATAAAGGTGCTCTCTAGTTTTCATGAAAATATTGTACATAGATTTTAATGATTATTTACAACTTCCAAAAGGTGGAAATTAAACTCCTTCAACTACAATCAATAACAAAAAGTTTGTTGGAATTTTTGAAAACAATGGAGAACAGGAAAAAGAAAATGTTGTGCATTCTAAGAGGAACTTTGGTATATCCATGTTCTTGTATTTCATAGCCCTCCACCACATGTTTTTTTTCATCCTTCCACATTTGGATCATGTCACACAACTAAATCTAAATTTAAAAACTTTTTAATTTTCAGGTGAAAGCATGATAAAATATACACAAAAAATAGTGTAAGTAACAAAATATTGGGATCTCTTAATAAAAAAAACTAACAAGTAGATGATCTTATGGGGATAATAATGTCATTTTTTAGTGTATTAATTTTTAACTTTTATTTGCATGAACATCAAAAGTTAAATTTTTATAATCATGTTTTTTTTATTATTTGCAAGTATATGAATTAAAAATTTGTGATAGTTTAAACCAAAAAAATTCAAATACTTGAAAATAAATGAAATGTTTTTGCAAGTATTTGATTTTTTTCAAGCATTTCAATAATGATGTGCTAACATTCTAATACATATATTTTGATTAATGGAGTTTTTATTCATAATTAAAATCATTGTCAACCCATGAAAAATGATGTAATTGTTATGAATATTTTTAAAGTATTTTTTCAAGTCCAAATGATATAACACAAATTGCTTTGAGAAGCTAAAAGGTGATTAAAGATGCTCATGAAAAAAACTAAAAGTTTTATTTTTTATGAAATGTTAATTAGAATTTTTTAATTATGTTTTAAATTTAAAATTAATATAACAAATATGTACAAAATATCTTGCTTGCACCCTCTTAAAGAATTTTTCTTAATAATTTTCTTACATCCATTTAACAATTTATTGTTTCAAAAAAGTTACGATATCTTTGTTGGTTTTCATATTCAACCAAATGTCTTTTTAACTTTGTTGTTGGTTCTAAATGAATAGAGAAGATCTTATTTGGTGGCCAACCTTGTCCTTCTTGTATCCATTGCAAGGTCATTGATAGTTGACAATAAACAAGATATAAACATGGTTAACGACCTTGACTATCATAATTCTAAACCTTCTCTCGAATTTGCTTATTTATTATTTCCCATTGTGGTCCTTCCTCCTCCCTATGTAGTGGTGGCTTAGAACCATTTCACATTTTTCTAGTTATATTACAATGTTTTGAGTTTTATAATTTGCATTTCTTTCAACCTTTTAGGTGAATGTGCTTCCACTTCATTACTGCTCATTATGGTTCTTTTCATTGAATAAATCAAGGTGGATTTCTTTTACACATATGTCCATTGGCTTGAAATTTGTGTACAACAATTTGTGTTTAGAACTTGTTTTATCCTTTCATCATAAACTAGATTTGATTAGGTTTTTGATATATTGAATTTGGTCTTATTAATGTTTTATTATTTTATTCAAAACAATAGTCTACATGTGATGAAATGCATGTTAAGTGGTTCTATGAACGTTATTGAAGTCCACAATGAAGCATGATCAATGTGTGGTAGTTTTCTCCATTATTGGTGGCTACCTTGGTTGATGGACTACGGGTTCCCACATGGACGACTCCACATGTACAATATTATGTGGACATATGCTAACATGTTGGTACATTTAATTTTTTTAGAGAATATTTTGTCATGTCATGAAAATTTGTCAAAAATAAACTATATGACATGGATGGACTATATTTGAAATATTCCATCTTATTGGTGCTCACATTTTCATGCTCACTCTCAAAGTTTGATCAATAACATTCCTTACAACCCTTTTACTCATTCTTTGGTTTATTAGTATGATGAGACTCTTTATTCACCTTTCTTATTGTGTTTATACCTTGTATTTCAATCATCTCATACTCAAGTCTTGATCGCTTTTGGGACTAATTTTCTGATATATTACCTCACACACTATCAATTTCTTCCCTTCTCTCCCAAGCCACAAAAATAATGATTATGCATTGACTCTCTTATAATTAACATTTGACGCAACCCAACTTAGTGGCAATTGTGATTTGATCTACATGGAGGTGCTTGAATTTAACACACATCAAAACACAACTTTTCATCATGTTAGCTAAGATCCCTATTAACCCAATTACACTCAGGTTAGCATTACTACAAAAGTATAAATATGTAGGTAGGTACATAATAGAAAGATATGTAATAGGTAGATACATAATAAGAAGGTTCAAGACAATGATAATATTTACATAAGTCAACCAAAGGCCTTGCCTAACTCCCATAACATCATGAGAATTAGAATTTCACAAGGCATGCCTTCAAAACATTTCATTAACAAAAAAGACCTTAGGTCACATGGTTTACCCACACTCTCAGGGATTTTCTCTTGCCTTGTCTCAAAGGCACTGTTTTTTAGTATGCTTTTTACTTGGCCCTTGCCAAGGTTTCTTGGTTTTTTCAATTGGGGCCTTTCCCCACCCCCAGCCTCAATATCAGATGAGATTTAAAATGTTGAAAACCATGTTTGACACCCACAAAGACACTACGAACAACAAACATTTGGTTTATTTCCATAGGAAAAAGATACCCAAAAAAATTGATGTTTTAAAGTTTCAAAATCATTTTGAACCTTTGGTATAAATTACACCCTTTCCATCCTACTAATTGAACGAGCTAATAACTAATGGCTATTCTAAGTCTCTTAGACACATCGCATATTTTTCCTAATTATTTTTAGTTCTTATTATTAATGTATACCATGCATTAATTATATTTAGATTCCAAAAATAAACATAACTCCATTATAAAAATAATTGAATTATATTTTTTACTCAATAACTAATTTATGAGACCTTATATTTTTACTCGCATAAATTTCTAATACAAAAAAGAGCGACCCTTTAAAGTTAGGCCATATAACTATTCCTACTTACTTAACTTTTTTAATAAATTAAGAACTAAACACAAGGTCAATTATGTAAACCAACCATTAAAATTAAAAGAGTGATCCAATCCAATGTTTCTATTTTTGGCCAAATTTTGCATCTTGGTGACAAAAAATGAAAATAAAATACCTTGCCACCACTACAAAGGGTGTCTTTTGGGGGGAAAAAATGGCACATTATTGCAACATTAAGAAAAATTTATCATATTTGGACAATAGGTTATAGCATGTCACCACCATATAGCACCATCCCTAAACTTTTCTGCTTTCCTCTCTATTTTAAGGATTTACTGGGTTCTTAGTTTAGGAAATGTGCATTGCGTTATGGAGCTATGCATGAGTGCAACGGAGCTTGTAAGTAGGTGGGGGACGGATGGCCGGACAAAGAGATAAATCTTAGGTGAAGCTCTCCTCGGTTTCTTGTAGGATTTCGCCACCACCACCACCACTCGGGGAAGCTAGAGGAAATTTGGGTCAACTGTTAGACCCAATAAATGTTAAAAACTGTCGAAGAATTGGGAAAAGAGAATCCTCAATCTTCTGTTCTCATATTATGGTGCAAATGTTGATGCAACGACCCCAAGGGCTCCTCGGTTCGAGTTTGTGTCTCTGTGATGATACATCTGTTTTGAAAGCTGCTTCGGTATCATCATCATCGTCCCGACAACCCAGGTCTCATGTATCTCACGTAAGGTAAGAAGCCCAAAAAAATTAAAATTATTACTTGACTTCATTGCAGTCAATTCTCCTGTTGTTTCACCAAAAAACAAAGCTGCAAACCCTAATTCTAGGGTTTGCAAAATCTTTGCACATACAATGGGAATGTCATGGGTGGTATCATCTAGATCCCACTAGCTGACATTTTGTTTGAGCAATTTTACTCTCTTCTGAGGCTCTTGGGCATCAGGTTCCATAGCTTACTAGCTATGATTTCAGGTCGCCAATTAGGGTTTATGCAGTCAAAAGGGGTACCGTCTAAAAAATTTCTTTGACCAGTTTACAATCTCCAGAGATTCTTGAGCATCAGCAGATGGCTTAGTGGTTATGATTTCAGGTTGCAATTCCCTTCTGGTTTATCAAGTCTTTCATAATGTAGGAATCCAGGATATAAGAGTGTCCTTCTGGGGGTAGGGAAATGGCAACAACATTGCATCTATGAAAGCAGATACAAGGTGCAGAAAAGGAGGCAGTAACTTAAAAAGGCAGAGTGACACTTGTTTATGTGCTTAAGATTGGGCAGCACAATCATTCAGCATTCTTTTGTGTTTGTGAGGCAATTGTTCAAATGCAGTCTAACACTGAAGTTCCTCTTTGTCCAGTCTTATCAATGTGCAAGCTTCAACTGAGAAGCAGAGAGAGTCAGTAGTGGGGCCAAATGGTATTGCCAGGTCTGAAGGTGGCAGTTCCTCCTCCTGTCAAGGAAAACTTCGGCTGTTTGTTGATTCTGCAAATGTTAATACTTGGCGACAGTGGCTGCCTTCAGGCACCTTTTATGGTCTGTTTTTCAAACTGATTTTGTGTTGCAAACCTCTTCCTGAAATTGGAGAGCTCAATGCCCCGAACAGATCTCAGACACCTTGAAACCTTTTTTGGGTGTGGAGATAGGGTTTTACTGTGCTGTGTGTACAGATTTGTGTATGAAGTCCAGTAGAAATCTAGAAAAGCTCGGGGACTTTTAAAACCAGTCATAGCCACCTATCCATGTTCAGGAAAGTTTCTGAAGATTTACAACTGTGATTTTCTGAAAGAGAAATTGTCAGGACCTTGGATTTAGCTGCTAGAAAGGGGTTGTGTGACAGGGTGATAATGTGACAGGTGTTACGACAAATCCAATATTGCTGGAGAAAGCCAAAGTAGCATGCCATGTGAAGTCATTGGCAGTGCTTGCCAATCGTGCCTTTGAGCTTGTAAGAAACCCTACATTCCTTCAGGTCCTCTGTCTTGGCAGTGGGTTTCTGTTTGTTTACTTCTTACAGAATCTGCCACCATAAACTCCAGTTTACTCACTCCATGAAAAAGGCTTGAAATACTTGCTGCAAGTGCACAAGCAGCTGAGGAGGCTACCTCTAAGCATTCTTGCTAAGATGCAGATCTCTGTTTTTCCATTGGCCAGAAAAAAAGAAGGAAAAATGGGCACTCCAGATACTAGGCACACATAGGGACTGAATGTAAAAGGTATCTGAATGTGGACCTACAAGTATTCAAATGTATGTGATGCATTGGGTGTTTTGGGATTCAATGGTGTGAGCAGGGAGCAAAAGAAGTGCAATTGCAAACATGGGGGGGAAGTGTAAAAGAGTTGGTTGCTACAGGATCAGAGCTAGCCAACATCAACTCCTCAATTGTGGTACGCATTTCTACCAGCCTCAATTAGCAAACTTGTACTGCTCTTCTTTACTTAGTACAAAAACATGTGACTAAAGACTGCTGTGGATCCAGTGAAGAATCATCTGTGTCATAAGTTTGGAGAGCCTTAGAAAAACAAAATTGGTTCTGCTTAATAACACTGTTAGGTCTCGAGGAGCATTTCAAGGAGCACTTGTAGGATATTTAGTTATGGAAAGATTAAGTACTGCTCCAGATTTTGCAGAACAAGTTGCAGACTTATGAACAATCTTGGCTAAACATAAGCACCAAGTTGTATAGGGAAGCTTTGAATGCCATGGATATGCTAGTTTAGACTGGCCCTTTTTACATTGGGTGCAGTTACAGGACTTTTATAGGGCTCATTCTACTGTATGTGTCTTCGTCTCTTCTACTTTTCAAGTCCAGTTTGTGAATCATTGTGGCTTCCTCCTTCAGAATGAGCATGTTTTATTTTTAGGTGAAAATCCCTGTCACAAAAGATGGGCTGGAAGCAGCTAGTAAGCTTATCAACCAAGGTGCTCGGGTGACAATGACAGGAGTGTACTCAGTTCACCAGGTACTGTCCTCTTGTTTGTCATCAAAATAGAAAGCTTAAAAGTAACCAAAAGTACCTCATGGAAACCACTCTCTTGAAGCTTGTTGCCCTCTGAGAAAAATGGCATGTCAAAAATTTGCAGTTCAACAGCCAGTGGGATGACTGCAGGTGCTACTGGCAGCAGGTGTTGGTGCTTCTTATGCAGCCCCCTACTTGGGGCGCATGATTGCTCTTGGCAAGCCAGGCCTTCAGCATATTCTTGAGATGCAGGTTCAGACCTCATGTGTTTCTTGTCTGTGATTTTAAACTAATGATTGTTCTAGGTTTCATTCACTCATTGTGTGCTACTCAACGTTATTCACAAGTCCTGAGAGTGTACGTGGTGGCAATTTTATGGGTTGCAGAAAATAATCAAAGGTGTGAACAGTGAGATGCGGCTGCTGGTGGCAAGCATCAGAAGTGTGGAGCAATTAACAACTTTGGCTGCACAAGGAGTGAACTCATTTGCAGTCCCAGAGACAATAGTGACACAGCTTTTCAACGACCCTGACACAGAGAAAGCTGCCACTGAATTCGCCCAAGCAAGTTCCCGCAATGCCTTCTGGCTATTTCTGTGAGACCCACTTGTTTGGTGGTGCAGCTTTTCCAAAGTGATTTAACTGTCTCAACAAGGATCTTGTTTATGTACTCTACAAGTAGGATGCTTGTGTGCTCTGGTATAACACCATTAGACTACATGCCAGGACATCAGAGAGGGCAGCAGGTGACCAACTATTCTGAAAGATTAAGGTGACTCATATCTTTAAAATCAAGTCATAATAGTGTAGATTTTCAATTTCCTTAGCCTGTGCATGCATCTGAGAGTAAATCCTGTCCATCTCAAAGCACATGGATGCCCATTGGGCATTGGAAAATAACCAGCACTAGAATAATAAAAAAGTGATCAACAAATGAATGAACAAATGTTCATAATCTTTGAACGACACTAAGAAGGGCATGTCAGTTTGTACAAACCCCTAGTCTGGTAAATTACACGAAGACCAACCTGAGTACAGGTTGTAGATTGTCCAAAAGCTTCCATTAGTCATTAGTGTGGACATCTTATTTACAAAGAAACTTTTGACATCAGTGTGTCTACCTCCTGGTGGAGTTGTTTCTACATACCAAGTATCATATGAGTGAAAGAGGTCATGGATCTTCATGCAGGTGGATATACAACTTGTCGTACGACATTTGTGTTGAAAATGGCATGGGCCTGCAAAACAGGATTGTCATACAAAGAACTTGAATTAATCTCAACCCTGGGTATGCATCTTCTGCTTTGGGAACTCATTATGACTGTTGAGCATATGCTACCTAATGCAGAATTAATTCATCTGGGTTACAAGAAACATGATGTGAAAATGGAAAGCTTGCTTGCCTGTCTTTCACTGAGTCCAATCTTTTGCAAATCATCAAACTGCAGAAGCATACAGGTAGCAAGAGTAAATATCACAATTTGCAAAACCAGAGGAAAGTACATGCTTGGAAAACCACAAGGCAAAGGAAAGAAGTGTGCCTGGTTCTTCCATATTTCCACAAATCTGTTGAAGGAAACAATTGAAACAACACGAGTTGGAAACTAAGCCACAAATGATTGGCAAAGAGAATTTTCAAAGCACCACATGACACAGTCAGACTTGAATTATACATGTTTGAGAGGCTCAGGTGAATTCTCACGGAGCCTCATGATTTCAGCTGCACGTTTTGGTCCAATCCCCTGGCATCATGCAAGAGACAAATTTTAATTGTCCTGTCATGCAATTGCAAAGTACATTCCAACACACTATTTTTCATACAACTGAGCTCAGTTGAAGAGGACACAATTTATGCACAAAATCAAACAAGGCTTGCATACCTTGAGTTGGAGAAGTTCATCTCTGCATAAAGAGCGAGAATCCACGAGTTAGAATGCAGTCACTTTCTGAAGATCTTGGCAAGAAAATATTGCACTTTCTACATTGATACATAAGACAACGATATGGCAATACATCACCTTCATATTGGCTCCTCACAGTATACTCAAGAAACTCAGAATCTTACTTGTCAGCTGTGTTAAGAAGTCCCAGGTAGTCCTTAATAAGTGTCCTCTGAAGATCACATAGAACACTGTGCATTAGAGTTGTCAAAGCTTGACATTTGATCTCAAAATGTATCAGAAATTATCCAGCAGTTGTGTGCAAGTTTTGCACTTAATCCTGGCACAGTAGTACAGATTATGAAGAAAATCAAATATATCTTGGTGCCAAGCATTCAATTTGCAGTGGGTACACAAATCATCTCCTATACACAACATTGTGGTCATACTAGCTGCTGTCAGTAGATACATACAGAGTTAAAAGTTTACCTGAAGGGTAGGGTTTCCCTTGCTAAATCGTTCAAATGGTGTTCCTGTGTGACAGACAGAATCAAACAAAGACATACTCTGAGGACAAGGTGTGATGGTGTCACTGAGAACACCCTCAGACAATTGCAGTGGTGATGAGGATTCACAGGTTGCAACTTGATTTGGCGTGGAAAAATTACTCAGTATCTTGCATTTTGAGTGGCATGCAGTCTCCTCATGTTCAGGCAAACGACTCAAATTCGAAGGGAGTGGTGAAAGAGCTCGCATTCTTTGACAGAGATTCTTTAGCCTTGTGCTTAATGGTGGAGACCCTACCACACTGCTCAATGGTGGAAACATTGCCTCAAAATTGTTCTCCTTTTCTTCATCAGCCCCTGCATCATATCCCATTCCCCAAAAATAATTTAGAACTTCACTATGGAAAGTAACCAGGTGCAACATAAATAGATAATGCAGAATCAGCACTCTTTGAAGAAACCTCAAGGTTTTTTCCAATGAACTGCTGCTCTGAGTCTGCATGGCTCCAAATGGACATTCCATACTGATCATGTTATAAACTATCCTTTGCAAGTTCTTACACTGATTTAAATTCACCCTGCCACTAAATCTTTATTCCAAGATGATACCAGACAAGCTTCAAAAGTCATCTTATACCTCTTCAGACTTGCACTTTTCAGCAATCATACAACACAATCAGAACTTGACTGCCAGGTACAAGTTTTGTTACAAGCAGTCTAAGAATATTGTATACCTGAGAATATACTGCTGGAAAATTGCTTTCGAATGGTGATATTGGGACCAGGATCCCTGTTTGCTTGACAGGAGGCATCAACATTCGTTTTCATTTGTGCTACTGGTGTTTCATAACTAGGGCCTGACATGGGAATAGTCTTCCCTGCAATGGTCCTTTCTGGTGAGGATTGGCAAAAGCAAAGCCGTGAAGGGGCAGGGGTTAAGGGGTTCTTGAGGCACAATGGGCTAGGACGAATCGTGGTAGCCTTTCCTGAAGTCTTGCACTTGGACTCTCGCCATGCCTTCAGTTTGGCCTCCATGTCCATTTTCTCCTTTCTTGCTTCCTCTTCATGATCAAAGTGAAGTCGATTGACAACCTGCCTTGACCTTGCTGCCATGCTTAATGTAGCAGAATTCTCCTGATAATTGCCCGGATTCTGCATTCCTCAATATCAGGTTAGCCAAATAAACAATACGACAAAATCTGATCTCAATACAGAAGCCAAATCTGCCAAATCACAATAATTTTACCTTTCCTGGTAGATTCAGAAAAAACTGACCACTACAATTGACATGAGAGCCAACTGAGCAGCATAATTCACAGGAGAGCTTACCAAGCATGCCACCATCACAGCACGGCTCGTCCCCCCTAACGAATCTTGAAGGATTCTAGTGAGCTTACAATCACGATAGGGTACCCATTGCTCATTTGCATTGAGAGCATTGATAACATTGGACAACACAAAAAGGGACTGGTTGATGGCTGTGCTTTCAGCCAGACGAACTCCCTCATTGCCACTCCTCCTGTTATTTTCATTTCCTGCAAGGCAACCACAAAAGCTTGGATTTCCAGTATTTGATTCAACCAGAGGGTTGATTTTAGACCAGTAAAAAAGATACTCACAGCACCTTTCCATGAGCCAGAAAGGTCGCTTCGAGTATTTGCAAAGATATGACACCTTCCCTCCAATATTCCACAATGTTTGCAGGACCAAAGAACCACCAGACAATTCACAAGTCCTACCAGTGCCTCTTGGGTGAAGAAATCAACAGGTGGGAGTTACCAGCAAGATCAATCAAGTTTAACTTTCCACAGAATTCTGTGTTGGGGTTGTCCATGTCATTGCTAGTTACTGTCACAGATAGTATGGAATGGCTTCGGCTTGACACATCATTGAGGCCTGTGTGACCACTCCGGCGCCGTGTGCACCCATCTTGAAATAAATCATGAAAATCTTCAATATTGTCTATTTGTACCTGTTACCAGCTACACCCAGTCACTCTTCTTGCACTCCCAACTACATGATATGCCATGTAGAGTACCAGAGTAACTTATGCTTCACATGCTATGGAACCACCTGCTACCGACTTCAGTTTTCTGTATTGATCAACAAGTTGTCACATTTCATGTCAACTTCAAACCTGGTTTCCTCACAACACAAACAAGAAATCTAAGGCCATGTTACCACAATCAGAGCTTCCTATAATACAGATATGGCATTTTTGCAAGACTTTGCATTTGAGCAAAATTCCTCAGAAGTGAATGATCCATGACAAAAGGTTTGACATCAGGCAATCCAGATTCCATATAAGATTTTCCGTCAAGCCACTTGATGATACATTTTGTTGGACATTCTTCTTTGCACAAAAATGAGGACCATGACCAGAGTTGACACCATGTGACCTTCGTGTCTGATAGAATGGATGTCACCATATGCAGAATGATGCTGATTGCAGCAAAGAGCTAACAGACAGATAAGGAGTGTACAGATTACCTGAGCCAAACCACGCAATTGAACACGTCCATGTCCATCATCAAGAACCAAAATATCTGTCTCTTTGGGTTCCAAAAGGTCATAGCAACGATCCATGTACACCTCAAAGAAGGATACCTCTACTTTGCTCCCCCTGACTTCAGCCATCTCCACGATTCTCTCCAGTGCCAAAGGCATAAGTCCAGGCTGATTCACACCACCCTGAATGGAACAATAAGCCTTTGTTAAGTCCTTTGGTAAACAAATTAGTCTGAAATCAATGAAGGTCAAAAAAAATTACAGGGAAGAAGCAAACCTCCATGGTATGTGTTTTGCCACTTCCAGTTGCACCATAAGCAAATATAGTGGCATTGAATCCACGAAATATTGTAGGCAGAATTGGTTCCACTTCAGCTGCAAAGATGGTTGCAATGCTGTCCTTCTCATCATAACAAGCATCAAGTTTGTATGACTCTGTACGACTGCACATCTTTCCACAAGGCCTAATTTCAGTTCCACAATGTGAACTGTCTTCATATCAATGCACTAATTCCTAATGCATGTTTGTTGTGTTTGCATGTTTGTTGTTGGAATGCTATCCTTCTCATCATAACAAGCATCAAGTTTGTATGGCTCTGTGTGAATGCACATCCTCCACAAGGCCTTGTTTCAGTTCGACAATGTGAACTGCCTTCAGATACAAGCACTACATCCTAATTGCATGTTTGTTGTGTTTTCCTGGTCTGACAGCAAACTGCAGCAACCATCCTACAAAGCTGCAGAGTCCAGAACAAAATGCTGTCCTCCCAGGAAAGACATCACATTGGCTTCATTGCAATTCACACTTCAGTACTTGCACAGTACAGACACATACAAATTTGCTTATACATTTTATCAACACAAACTGGCAGCCGCATTTTTTTATCAACATAATTGCGACCAAAAGACAAAGACAAGAAGACACGCCAAGTAACCAATTGAACAAGAAACTAACACAACCTGCAACCAGCAAAAATGTGCCTGATAAACAATCCGACCTGGTTTTCTTATCAGAGATCCGCAGCATGTCTTCCCCATCCCAGCTCTTCAGAATCTCCGCACACGGTACCAACTCATCATCACTCCGGAGCTCCACATCCAAATAAGGCCGCACCCGCACCACTACACGCACCTTGGCATCGTCGCCGTTCTTAGGCACTCGCGACGCCATCATCCCTCCTTGACGCGACGAAGGAGCTCCACGAACTCGCGGAGTATGAAACCCTAGAATTTGCTGCTGCTGCTTAGGCGTCATCATACCCCGCTTTCTGTATTTTCCCCCCCCACACTAATCCGCCGTCCCGCGTCTTCCTCGACGCGGATACGATTCCTCAAAGAGCCAGACACGAAATCAAAAACCAAAACAGAAAAGAGCTTCAAAGCAGGCCACACAACAATCAAAGACTCTGCAGACACAGAGTACACACACCACACACACAGAGTCCAAGCACACGCACGAAAGATTTACAAGAAAAGGAATCTGAGACGATGAGGAGTGGAGAGGAATCCCAAATTGCGCGAGCGAGAGGAAGCGGAAATGGAGTTGCAAGCGAGAACGGCGAGCGCGACGGCGGAGCTTCTACCGTACGAAGGAACCAGAAATTCAAAAATTTCAGGTTTGTGGTGGCGTTTCCTTCCGGCCAAATTTGGGCATATTTTTGGCTTGTTTCCGCCAAATGTCAACTATTCTACTAACTAACTAAATCTAGCGGGAGTGTCTGACCTCCGGATCACCGTTGTGTGCAGTCATTTGGGGGTTTTTTTTTGCTAAACAACCGCTTTGCTCCCCGGGGCTCAATCAATAATAGTTTACAATAAGAGAACCGTCGGCTCCGGATCTTTGAAACAATCCGTGCAAAAACAATCCTTGGGTCCCAGACATTCCACAAACCCTCAGACAATCTGCGGCTTTCATGAAAGAACGGGTAGGAACTGACGGTTCTGTGATCGGTTATTTGTTTTTTCTCAATTGTTTTGAGAACGCTCTGTGGCTGCTATTGTAACCCAAATCCGGATCTTTGATTTCTTTTGTGAACTGTGGATATGAAACCTAAGAACCGCCCTGATGACCTCCGGGGGTCTATTCCTGTTACTAATAACCGCCAAAGACTGCGCCGGAGGGAGGGTTGTCTCGAGTTCCACCACAGTGTACGCACACTGCACAAACGGCGCTAAAAGTTTGGAGGGTATATAAATGGTCAGCCGGTTAACGGTGCTGTGCTGCAGCCGTCAGAACTGCTAACGGCTACCTGTAAATGACTAGTGATTTTCATTTTTTGAAACATTTATAGCCTGAACTCATTTTTTGTACTTACTATTTCAACATTAAAAAAAATAAAGATTTTTTTTATTTTAAATTTGTACTACCATTGAGTTGTGCAATAATTATTTTATTTAGAAGATTCCATACTGAAAAAATAGAGTACCTTCCAAACTACACTATTAAACCCTATAATATAAACTAATGTGGCTTGTGCAGTTCGTCCAAGTGTGCATAGGTCTACTAGTATTCCAAGTGTGATTAAGACCTTGACAATAGAACTCAATTGGGAGAAAAATATTTAAATGTTAAATTAATTTCCAATGAAAAAAATGATTCAAAATTCACTATCTCCACCACCTTAGGTCTAAAAACTACAAAATCACCTCTAAGAAATCGACTTGTCAAGGCCTTTCCAACAATACCCAAGAGCTTGTTCCAATTTATATTTATTTTATTTTATTTATTTATTTTTGTTGAATTTTCTTTGACAAAATTGTTCAATATTCAATAACACTTGCACCACAGGTTTAAACAATAACAATTAATGTTAGTGCACCTTTACTCATGAAGGGCTTTCCAATGGTACCAAGAGCATGACAAGGGGCACCATAGTTTGGGAGATTTGAATGTGACACAAACAACCTTGTTTAATAGATAAATAAATATAGGAGAGGAGTTTATTTTTCAATCCTTCAACCATTGTTGTCGGTAGTTAGTACTAGTGCTGGGTGGGTATTTGATCTTTTAAAATAATTGTTGGTTCTAACAAAAATTTAAAAATCAAAATCAAAGAACAATTCGTTTGAGGTATATGAATACGTTTAGAATCAAAGAACTTTTGTTTCCAAATACTTGAAAAATCAAAGTCAATCCCAATTATTTCAAAAACTTCAAAGAATCGTTAGGTTTATGAAATGACTCATGGATTTTTGAGTGATTATTTGACTTCCTCAAAAAAAATTTAAAACTATGGTTATATATCAAAATAGGGTTTTGTTTTTTTGAAAACCATAATTATATATCAAAATTGGATGTTTGATTTTTTGAAAATCACAATTATCAACCCTAAGAACCACCTTAATACCTAGAAGGGCTTTGGTATAATTTCACCAAATAGTGGTTGGCACTAGTGTTGTGCATGTAAATGGCTTAGGACTTAGATTCCGTGTAGGTGTTTAAAATTCATCTATGTTCATGTGAGTGTAAGTGCAAATGTACAACACAAAACATGTCATGTAAATTTATTTTATGCCATGTAAAACAATGTAAATTTTAAACAAATATATTTATTTGGTTTTGCATGACTGTCTAAAACAATGTAAATGTAAAAATAAACATTTATATGGTTTTATGTGACCATGTAAAATTTTGTAAGTGTAAAAAAATACATTTATGTGATTCTACAAGGCTGTGTAAAACAGTGTAAATGTAAAACAATATAAAAAATGTAATTTCTATTTGGGGAGGGGGGATTTCATAATTTTTTGGTGTAGGTCAACCAAATGGCTCATTGCAAAAGAAAACCATCAAAACATTTGTGCTTTGGAATGCACCACAATTAACTAAACTAATTAATATGAATCACAATTATAAGAAAATAAACACTTGAACTTTTTTAAAGTTATAATAAGTAATACTCAACAATAAAAATTGTTATTGAATACTATTCATAAAAATAATATTAGTAATACAAGTTGTACTCAAACAATGAAATGTGTCAAAATGTGCATTCAAGATATTTCTTGAAAAAACCCCCACCATAATCCCATATTGGTAGAAAATGCTAATGTTTGAGGAATATAAAAATATCATGTTTTTTTTATGAAGGACCAATCAAAGTGGTGAATTGCATAATAAAATAAAACTTCGGGATGCACCCGTAATTAATTAATATGGATTTGCAAGAAGATATGGTCATTAAGGTATATAATATATACATTTACACACCCCAAAACATTTACACAAGGCTATGTAAATGCATTGACAAATATTTACAATGCCTTGTGTAAGTGTAATTTTTTTTTGTAACATGGCAATAATATAAATGTAAAATATCTTACTTGTTAGTGTAAATGATTTACATTTACATGCCGTATCATTATGAGAAATCATGTTCACGAATATCACAATGTTTTGCAACTAAAGCTCAAAAATCATTCAAGTACAATTGTGTTGCAACTATTGTAGCCAAAAGAAAAGGTCCAATGAAAACAGACGATTCATACACCCACTGATGCGGACCCTGACATTGACGTTCTGCAGATCGAGCTCACACCTGCTAATAACCTTCCATGCCCAACATTCAGAGCTTTTCACTGTCCTCCTTGACTCCTCAATAATTCACAGACTGTCAAACACATCCACACAGCAATTCAACAACTCACGACCCCTATCATGCACTTCCATACAGATGCGATCTCAAAAGGAAAATTTGATTCTCATTCACAGAAAAACATGTACATCCTCGACAGCGCGAGCAGTTCTAGCTATCAACAGTT
>Ga0116227_10008956_pt1 | contig 18462 bp, 16 predicted proteins | sample S1TSphgellanicum_FD_89693 | JGI IMG/M metagenome (GOLD analysis project Ga0116227, IMG submission 89693) | Host-associated microbial communities from peat moss isolated from Minnesota, USA - S1T2_Fb - Sphagnum magellanicum MG | ecosystem: Host-associated > Plants > Peat moss > Unclassified... | reverse complement strand
TGCACCTACCCGCTGACCGGCCTGGGCTGCGTCAAGCGCATCTACTCTGACCTGGCCACGCTCGAATGCACGCCGCAGGGCCTGAAGCTGGTCGATACCGTCGAGGGCCTGTCGCGCGAGGAGCTGGAGAAGCTCATCGGCCTGCCCATAGCAGCAGCTACGCCCGCCGCCTGAACCATTTCAAAGAGACAAGGATTCCCATGAGCAACCAAGCCTTCATCTGCGACGCCATCCGCACGCCCTTCGGCCGCTACGGCGGCGCGCTCTCCAGCGTGCGCACCGACGACCTGGGCGCCATCCCGCTCAAGGCGCTGATGGCGCGCAACCCCAACGTCGACTGGGCGGCGGTCACCGACGTGATCTACGGCTGCGCCAACCAGGCCGGCGAAGACAACCGCAACGTCGCGCGCATGGCCAGCCTGCTGGCCGGCCTGCCGCTGGAGCTGCCGGGCTCCACCGTCAACCGCCTGTGCGGCTCGGGCCTGGACGCGCTGGGCACCGCCGCGCGCGCCATCAAGTCCGGCGAAGCCGGCCTGATGATCGCCGGCGGCGTGGAAAGCATGAGCCGTGCGCCCTTCGTCATGCCCAAGGCCGAATCGGCCTTCAGCCGCGCCAACGCGGTGTACGACACCACCATCGGCTGGCGCTTCGTCAACAAGCTGATGAAGCAGCTCTACGGCGTGGACTCCATGCCCGAGACCGCAGAGAACGTGGCCGACGACTACAAGATCAGCCGCGAAGACCAGGACAAGATGGCGCTGGCCTCGCAGCTGCGCGCCGTGGCCGCGCAGAAGTCCGGCTACTTCGATACCGAGATCACCCCGGTGACCGTGCCGCAGAAGAAGGGCGACGCCCTCGTCGTCTCCAAGGACGAGCATCCACGCGACACCACGCTCGAAACCCTGGCCAAGTTGAAGCCCGTGGTGCGCCCCGACGGCACCGTGACCGCCGGCAATGCCAGCGGCGTGAACGACGGCGCCGTGGCGCTGCTGCTGGCCGATGAAGCCTCGGCCAGGAAGCACGGCCTCACGCCCAAGGCGCGCGTGGTCGGCATGGCCACGGCCGGCGTCGCGCCGCGCGTGATGGGCATCGGCCCGGCACCCGCCACGCAGAAGGTGCTGGCGCTCACCGGCCTCACGCTCGAGCAGATGGACGTGATCGAGCTGAACGAGGCCTTCGCCGCGCAGGGCCTGGCCGTGCTGCGCCTGCTGGGCCTGCAGGACAACGACCCGCGCGTGAACCCCAACGGCGGCGCCATCGCCCTGGGCCACCCGCTGGGAGCCTCCGGCGCGCGCCTGGCCACCACGGCGGTGAACCAGCTGCACAGGACCGGTGGCCGCTACGCACTGTGCACCATGTGCATCGGCGTGGGCCAGGGCATCGCCGTCATCCTGGAACGCGTGTGATGCAGCGCACCCCCATGCTTCGCGCGCTGTGTGGCGCTGCGCCAACCCCCTTGCAGGGGCACAGCCGGCTCCGTGGTGTTTCCGACATGGCGGGAGCCCTGCTGGACCGGCGCGGCCTCCTGGGCCTGCTGGCGGCGGCCAGCCTGCCCGTGTGGGCGCAGGGCAATGCGACCACCCGCATCATCGTGCCCTTCGCCCCGGGCGGCGGCAACGACGTGTTCGCCCGCCAGATGGCCAAGGGGCTGGGCGAGCTGCGGCACCAGAACGTGATCGTCGAGAACAAGCCGGGCGCCGGCGGCAACCTGGGCACGGAGCAGGTGGTGCGCGCCCCGGCCGACGGCGCCACGCTGCTGCTGGGCCATACCGGGACCGTGTCCATCAATGCCGCGCTGTACCGGCACCTGAAGTTCGACGCGCGCAAGGACCTGGCGCCGGTGGCGATGTTCGCCTCCTCGCCGCTGGTGCTGGTGGTGCCGGCCTCGTCGCCTGTCAAGACCGTGGCGGACCTGGTGGCGCTGGCCCGTGCCGAGCCCGGCACGGTGAACTACGCTTCCAGCGGCGCCGGCACCGGCGGCCACCTGACGGGCGAGCTGTTCGGCCAGAAGACGGGCCTGAAGATCAGCCACATCCCCTACAAGGGCACGGCACCGGCCCTGGCTGACCTGGCCGGCGGCCAGGTGCAGATGATGTTCAGCGTGATCCCGCCGGCCCTGGCCCTGGTCAAGGGCGGCCGCCTGCGGGCGATCGCCGTCACCAGCGCGCAGCGGCTGGCCACGCTGCCCGACGTGCCGACCATCGCCGAGTCCGGCGTGCCGGCGCTGGCGGGCTTCGAGAGCACGCTGACCTACGGCATCCTGGCGCCGCGCGGCACGCCCGCGGCGACGGTGCAGACCCTCTCCGCGCAGATCGTGCAGGTGGCCTCTACCGCCGACTTCCAGTCGCGGCTGGGCATAGAAGGCGCGGTGCCCTTGCTGGGCGGCGCGCAGGAGTACGCGGCGCTGATCCAGAAGGAAAGCGCCAAGTGGGCCGGCATCGTGAAGGTGTCCGGCGCCACGGCCGACTAGTCCCCCGCGCGCGATGGCCTGCGGTCCCGGCGGCGCCGGGGCCTGCGGTGCCTGGCCGCGCTTGTTTCCAGAGCATTGAAGATGAGCCCACAAGAAGTCACCCTGGTCAGCGGCGCGAGCGCCGGCATCGGCCGCGCCATTGCCGAGGCCCTGCTGGCGCAGGGCCGTACCGTGGTCAACCTGGACTACGCCAAGCCCGACTGGAGCCACGAGCGCCTGGTGTCGTTCCAGGCGGACCTCACGCGCGAGGACCAGACCCGCGAGCGCGCCGCCGAGATCGCCGCGCAGTACCGCGTCGTGGCCCTGGTCAACAACGCCGGCGCCACGCGTCCGGGCACCATCGATACCGCCACCAGCGCCCAGCTCGACGACGTGGTCGGCCTGCACCTGCGCGCTGTCATGCTGCTGACCCAGGCCTTCCTGCCGGCGCTGCGCGCCTGCGGGCAGGGGCGCATCGTCAACATGTCCTCGCGCGCCGCGCTGGGCAAGGTCGACCGCATCGTCTACTCGGCCACCAAGGCCGGCATGATCGGCATGACGCGCACCATGGCGATGGAACTGGGCCGCGACGGCATCACGGTCAACGCCATCGGCCCGGGCCCGATCGCCACCGAGCTGTTCCGCAAGAGCAACCCCGAAGGCGCGCCGCAGACGCAGCGCATCCTCGACAGCATCGCCGTGGGCCGCATGGGCACGGCAGAGGACGTGGCCCGTGCCGCGCTTTTCTTCCTCGCGCCTGAAAACGGTTTCGTCACCGGCCAGGTGCTGTACGTATGCGGCGGCACCACGCTCGGCCAGGCCCCGGTCTGACCCATTGATTCCCCCCACAGCGCCTGCCGGTTACCGCCGTGGCGCGCTGTATCCCTGCCCGCCATCCACGGGCGTCTCTCGCTAGCCAAAGGCCTACCGCCATGTCCCTTCCGTTCCGTTCTTCCGCGGCCCTGCCGCGCCGTGCCGTGCTGCTCTGCGCCGCCGCAGCCTCCCTGGCCGCCATGCCGGCCTTCGCCCAGCAGGCCTGGCCATCGGCCCGGCCGATCACCATCGTCGTGCCCTTCGCCGCAGGCGGCACCACCGACATCCTGGCGCGCATCGTCGGCCTGCACCTGGGCACCGAACTGGGCCAGCAGGTCATCGTCGACAACCGCGCCGGCGCGGGCGGCAACATCGGCGGCCAGCTCGTGGCGCGCTCGCCCGCCGACGGCTACACGCTGCTCATGGGCACCGTGGGCACGCACGCGATCAACCAGTCGCTCTACAAGAAGATGCCCTTCGACCCGATCAAGGACTTCGCCCCGATCTCGCGCGTGGCCAATGTGCCCAACCTGCTCGTGGCGAACCCGCAGCAGCCGTTCAAGACCGTGCCGGAGCTGATCGCCTATGCCAAGGCCAATCCGGGCAAGGTCAACTTCGGCTCCTCCGGCAACGGCAGCTCGATCCACCTGTCGGGCGAACTGTTCAAGAGCCTGGCCAAGGTCGACATGGTGCACGTGCCCTACAAGGGCAGCGCGCCGGCCGTGACCGACCTGCTGGGCAACCAGATCGCCATCATGTTCGACAACCTGCCCTCGTCGATCCAGTACGTGCGCGCGGGCAAGCTGCGTCCGATCGCCGTCACCACCGCCAAGCGCTCGCCAGAACTGCCGGACGTGCCGACCATCGCCGAGGCCGGCCTGCCCGGGTATGAGGCCACTTCGTGGTTCGGCTTGCTGGCGCCCGCCAAGACCCCGGCCGACATCGTCAACAGGATCGACGCCGCCCTGGTCAAGGTGCTGGCCAATCCCGAGGTGAAGAAGAAGCTCAGCGAGCAGGGCGCCGAGCCGTATGCCGAGACGCCCGAGCAGTTCGCCGCCTTCATCAAGGCCGAGACTGCCAAGTGGGGCAAGGTGGTGAAGGAGTCGGGCGCCAGCCTCGACTGAGGCAGCTGGCGGGCCTGCCGCGCATGCGGCACCGGGCCCGCGCCCTGGCGGCATCTGCTGTGCTGCCCCGAAAGACGGCGTCCTGTGGACGCCGTTTGCGTTGGCGGCTGCGGCAGGGCGCTAGGACACCCGCAGCGTGGCGTGCTCGCCCAGGTCCTGCGGCGGCTTGCCGGTGACGGCGGCCTTGGCCATCTTGTAGAGCTGCACCATCTTGCTGTCGGTCACGTCCCAGTACTCGGCTTCTTCGATACGCACGGCAAGCAGCGCCAGGTCGGGATCGCTTGGCCCCTGCGGAAACCAGGCCTCGGCCAGCTTGGTCCACAGGCGCTCGACGGTGGCGGCGTCCTGCGCGATGCGGGCTGTCCCGGTGATGGACACGTAGCGGTCCTTTCCCGGATGGGCATAGGCCAGGTTCACGTGGCCGTCGGCGGCCACGTGGGTGGCGATGTCGCCCGAGCGCGGCACGAAGAAATACAGCGTGGCGGCTTCGTCGATCGACTGGTTCTGCGTCGTCAGCGGATGGCTGTGCAGTCCGCCCTCGGCATGGCGGTGGGTGAACATGCCGAACCTGATGTCCTTGATCAGGTCCCATAGCTTGGCGTGGGGCAATGCGTGCTGGGTCATGGAAACTCCGTTCTCTCAAGTGGATGGGTCGTGGCTCCCAGCATGGCGGTGCGGCAGCAGGCGCGGCGTCAGCCAGGTGCCTACGCCGCTGTGGGCCTCAGCCACCCCGGCCCGTGGGGCCATCGAGCACCATGCGCACACGGCGCGCCAGGTCGGCCAGCCGATAGGGCTTCTTGATGATCTCGAACTCCACGCCCTGGTCTGCGTTCATGCCATCGGACGAGCCGGCAAAGCCCGTGGTCAGCAGCACCCGGATGTGCGGCACGCGCCGGCGCATTTCGCGTGCGAGCGCAAAGCCGTTCATGCCGCCGGGCATGATGAGGTCGGAGAACAGCAGCTGCGGCCATTCGCTTTCCGGCAACGCCTCGACCAGCGCCAGCGCCTCGCGCGCGCTGTGCGCCACCTGCACCCGGTAGCCCAGGCTCTGGAGCATGTCGCATGACAGGGCGGCGACCTCGGCCCGGTCGTCCACCACGAGGATGGCCTCGTCTCCACCGCGGTCGCTGGCGCGGCGCCCCAGCGCGGTCGGCGGCCGTATCACCTCGCGCGAGGCCGGGAAGTACATGCGGACCGTCGTGCCAAGCCCCAGTTCGGAATAGATGTCCACCGTTCCGCCCGACTGCTTGGCGAAGCCATAGACCATCGACAGCCCCAGGCCGGTGCCCTTGCCCTCTTCCTTGGTGGTGAAGAACGGGTCCATCACCCGCGCGACGATCTCCGGCGCAATGCCGGTGCCGGTGTCGGTGACCGATATCGAGACGTACTGCCCCGCCGGCAGCCCGGCAAAGGCATTGATGTCCTCGGGCTGCACGTCGATGTTGCGGGTCTTGAGCGTGACCGAGCCGCCATCGGGCATGGCATCGCGCGCGTTCACCAGCACATTGAGCATGGCGACCTCAAGCTGGGTCGGGTCGAGCTGGCAGTTGGCCAGATTCGGCTCCAGCAGCGTGTGCACCTGGACGCCATTTCCCAGCGTCTCCTTCACCAGGTCGATCACGCCTTCGGCGAGGGTGTTGAGGTTGACCGAGCGGCCTTCGAGCCGCTGCTTGCGCGAGAACGCCAGCAACTGCTGGGTGAGCGTCGCGGCCTTGTTCACCGCACTGCGGATGCTGTCGACGCTGCGCGCCACCGACGCCGTGTCCACCTGGCCCGCGCGCACCTTGTACTGCAGGATATCGAGGTGGCCCGACATCACCTGCAGCAGGTTGTTGAAGTCGTGCGAGATGCCGCCCGTGAGCTGTCCCAGGGCCTCCATCTTCTGGGCCTGGCCCAGCGCTTCCTCCGCATCGCGGCGCCGGCTCACGTCGAGCTGCGAGGCGAAGAAATACACCAGTTCCTTTTCCTGGTTGTAGACCGGCGACACGAACAGCGCGTTCCAGAACGTGGAGCCGTTCTTGCGGTAGTTCAGGATCTCGGTGGTGAATTCGCGCCGGTCCTCGATGGCCTCGCGCAGTGCCTGCACGGTGCTGCGATCCGTCTCCGGCCCCTGGAGGAAGCGACAGTTGTGGCCCAGTATCTCCTCCTCCGCATAGCCGGTCATCGAGAGAAATGCACGGTTGGCAAAGACGACGGGGTTGTCCGGCTGCCGCGGGTCGGTCACCAGCATGGGCATGCGCGTGGTCTCGATGGCGGCGAAGAAGATGTCGTCGCGGTGGCCCGATATGGCATCGGCGCCGGACTCGCTGACGGACACTTCTGGCGGATAGGAATGGCGGATGGGCGGTTTCTCTGACTGGGCCATGGGGCATGCGGCACCTCCCGGATGCCGGAGTCTGTGGACATGCATCCAGCCTAGCCAGGGGGGCCGGCGAGGCTTGTCAGCCAATTCCCCACGCTGTTGTGGCGCAGCAGGTGCCCGTCGGGTGGGCCAACAGGACGCCCGCGAGGGCGCTCCGCGCATGGCGGCGCCGGCCGGAATGGGGGCGCGCCTTTGTTCCCGCCAACGAAAAACTGATTTCCGCTGTCTTCCTTGAGTCCGCCCGGGCCGCGCCGCACACTGCGCCGCAGGCATAGAAAAAGACCAGGAGACAAGCGCGATGGACAGACGGATCGGATGGATCGGACTCGGCCGCATGGGCGAGGCCATGGTCAAGCGGCTCACCCAGGCCGGGCATGGCGTGCAGGTGTGGAACCGCACGGCGTCCAAGGCGGCGCCGCTGGCGGACTACGGCGCGACCATCGCCGACAGCAAGCAGGCGCTGGCCGACTGCGACATCGTCTTCACCATGGTGTCGACCACCGCCGACCTGAAGCAGGTGCTGTTCGGCGAGGGCGGACTGGTGGCCGGCGCGCGCAAGCCGCGGCTGCTGGTGGACAGCTCCTCCATCTCGCAGGAGGGTTCGGCCGAGATCCGCGAGAAGCTCGAGGCCATGGGCGTGGGCTACCTTTGCGCACCGGTGTCGGGCAATGCCAAGGTGGCCAAGGCCGGCAAGCTGCTGGTGGTGGCATCCGGCCCCAAGGCGCTGTACGAGCAGGCCGCACCTTATCTGCAGGCCATGTCGCGCAAGACCATGTGGGTGGGCGAGGGCGAGCTGGCGCGCATCTGGAAGATCGCGCACAACACCATGTTCGGCGTCATCATCCAGAACCTGTGCGAGATCACGGTGCTGGCCGAGAAGGCCGGCATTCCGCGCCACGTGTTCCTGGAGAGCATCAATGACTCGGTGCTGGGCTCGATGTACACCCGCTACAAGACGCCCATGCTCAGCAACCTGAGCTTCGACCAGGTCACCTTCACGCCCAAGCTGCTGCTCAAGGACATGGACCTGGGCCTGGGCGCAGCCAAGGCGCACGGCGTGGCCATGCCGGCCGCCGCCGCCACGCGCGAGTCGGTGGCGCGCATGGTGGGCCGCGGCTACGAGGACATCGACTTCGCGGTGCTGCTGGTGGAGACCGCGAAGGACGCCGGCCTGGCGCTCACGCCCGACAACGTGCAGCTGAGCGACGGGCTCGAATCCTGAGCCCGAGGCGCACGCCATGCGTACCCTGATCCGCGGCGCCAGCGTCATCACCATGGATGCGCAGGGCGACCTGCCGCAGGCCGACATCCTGGTCACCGGCGACACCCTCACCGAGATCGCGCCCGCGCTGCACGTGGACGACGCCCAGGTGGTGGACGCCAGCGGCTACATCGCCATCCCGGGCCTGGTCAACGCCCACATGCACACCTGGCAGACGGCGCTGCGCGGGCTGGCCGCCAACTGGACGCTGCTGGAGTACTTCCGCAAGATGCACGCGGGCCTGGCCACGGTGTTCACGCCGGAGGACCTGCACATCGCCACCCGCGTAGGGGCACTGAACCAGCTCAACTGCGGCACCACCACGCTGGCCGACTGGTGCCACAACAACCCGACGCCGGCGCACAACGACGCGGCCATCGCCGGCCTGCAGGCCAGCGGCATCCGCGCGGCCTTCTTCCACGGCACGCCCAAGCCCGACCCGCAGCCCGGCCAGGCGCCGTTCTGGGAAGTGCCGCACCCGCGCGCCGAGGTCGAGCGCCTGCTGCGCGCCCACCAGGGCGATGCGCTGCTGAGCGTGCAGATGGCGGTGCTGGGGCCGCACTACTCGACGCTGGAGGTGGCGCTGCACGATTTCCGCATGGCGCGCGAGCTGGGCCTGATCGCCTCGCTGCACCAGGGCGGCGGGCCGGCGCGCACCCCCGGCGGCTGGGAGCGGCTGGAGGCCGAAGGCCTGCTCGGCCCGCATGTCAACATCGTGCATGGCCACGCGCTGGACGACGCGCAGCTGCAGCGCTTCTGCGGCCTGGGCATGAGCTTTTCTGCCGCCGCCGAGAACGAGATGACCCAGGGCCACGGCCACCCGATCACCGGGCGGCTGCGCCGCTTCGGCCGCGCGCCCTCGCTGGGGGTGGACCTGGAGAGCGTGCTCTCCGGCGACATGCTGACCCAGGCGCGCGTGGCGCTGGGCATGCAGCGCAGCCTGGACAACGCCCTCTACCGCGCTGCCCACGGCGGCATCCCAGAGACCTCGACCATCACCACGCGCGAGGCGCTGGCCTGGGTCACGCTGGAGGGCGCGCGCATGCTCGGGCAGGCGCACCGCATCGGCTCGCTGGCCGCCGGCAAGCAGGCCGATCTCGTGCTGCTGCGTGCCACGGACCTGAACCTGCAGCCGGTGCACGACCCGGTCAGCACGGTGGTGCTGCAGGCCTCGCTGGCCAACATCGACAGCGTGATGGTGGCCGGGCGCTGGAAGAAGCGCCACGGCCAGCTGCTGGACGTGGACCTGCCGCCGCTGCTGGCCAGGCTGCAGGCCTCGGGCCGCAAGATCGCACAGGCGTTGAAGCTATAGAAAAAATAGCTGGAGGCCGGCGCAAATCAAGGGCTTCAGGCCTGAAAGCCCATGAGAAAGGGCGGCCGCGGGTTTTCAACCAGAAGGAGACAAGGCATGCATCGAATCCTCCGCGCCCTGGCGGGCGCAGCGCTGCTGGCAGCCGCATCGGGCGCCGCGCTGGCGCAGGCCGCCTATCCCGCCAAGCCGATCCGCTTCATCGTGCCCTTTACCGCCGGCAGCGGCACCGACATCATCGCCCGCGCGGTCGGCGACACCATGGCGCGCAGCCTGGGGCAGCCGGTGGTCATCGAGAACAAGCCCGGCGCCGGCGGCACCATCGCCGCGGCGCAGGTGGCCAAGGGCGAGGCCGAGGGCTATACCGTGCTGGTGCATTCCTCGGGCCATGCGCTCAACCCGGCGATCTATCCCAGCCTGCCCTACGACACGCTGAAGGACCTGGCCGGCATCACGCCGCTGGCCTCGCTGCCCAACGTGCTGGTGGTGTCGCCCGCGCGCGGCTGGAAGACGCAGGCCGATCTGGTGGCCGAGGCCCGTGCCAAGCCGGGCCAGCTCAACTACGCCTCCGCCGGCATCGGCAGCGCCACCCACCTCAACGCCGAGAAATTCCGGCTGCAGGCCGGCATCGAGGCGCAGCACGTGCCCTTCAAGGGCACGCCCGAGGCGCTGAGCGATGTCATCGGCGGGCGCACCGACTGGTTCTTCGCGCCGCTGTCCTCGGCCCTGCCGCTGATCCGCGACGGCAAGCTGCAGGCGCTGGCCGTGAGCACGCCCACCCGGGCGCCCACGCTGCCCGAGGTGCCGACCACGGTCGAGGCCGGCGTGCCCGGCTCCGACTACATCTTCTGGGTGGCGCTGCTGGTGCCGTCCGCCACGCCGCAGCCAGTGCTGCGGCGCCTGCACGAGGAAGCGCTGAAGGCGCTGGCCCAGCCCGACGTGAAGGAGCGCCTGACCAAGCTCGGCGCCGAACCCTATCCGATGGAGCCCGCCGCCTTCAATGGCTTCATCCGCACCGAGATGGAGTCGGCCGCGCGCATCGCCAAGGCGGCCAACCTCAAAGCCCAATGACATCGACACGACATGGAAAGGCAGTGACAACGTGAGGATCCATTTCATCGGCATCGGCAAGATGGGGCTGCCCCTGGCCGGCCACCTGCAGCGGGCCGGCCATGCTCTGACCGCTGCCGACCCCAGCGCCGAGCGCCGGGCGCTGGCCGCCGCCGCCGGCCTGGCCGTGCCCGGCGACGCCGCTGCCGCGCTGGCCGCGGCCGAGGTCGTGTTCTCGTCGCTGCCGCATGACGGGGCGCTGCGCAGCGTCGGCGCCGAGGTCGCGCGCCATGCCACGCGTGGCGCGGTCTACGTGGACACCAGCACGGTCTCGCAGGCGGTTTCGGCCGAGGTGGCGGCGCTGTGCGCCGCGGCCGGCGTGGCGCATGTGCGCACCACCGTCTCGGGCAACAACAAGATGGCCGAGGCGGCGCAGCTCACCGTGATGGCCTCGGGCCCGCGCGCCGTCTACGACCGGGTGCTGCCGCTGCTGCGCGCGTTCGGGCCGCACCAGTTCTGGCTGGGCGAGGGCGAGCAGGCCCGGCTCATGAAGCTGGTGGTCAACCTCATGATCGCGCAGACCTCGGCCATGCTGGCCGAGGCGCTCACGCTGGGCCGCAAGGGCGGCATCGGCTGGCAGGACCTGTGGGCCGTGCTGGGCGCCAGCGCGGTCGCGTCGCCCATCCTCAAGGCCAAGGCGGTGCAGCTGTCGGCGCGCGACTTCACGCCGACCTTCACGGTGGAGCAGATGCAGAAGGACGTGGGCCTGATCCTCGAGGCTGGCGCCGTGTCGCACGTGCCGCTGCCCGGCGCCGCGCTCACCGCGCAGCTGCTGCAGGCCGCGGTGGCGCAGGGCGATGCGCTGGACGACTATGCCGCCGTCATCAAGGTGGCCGAGCGCCTGGCCGGCCTGGGCACGGCGGCCGGAGACATCGCATGACGCAGCGCCATGCCTTCAGCTTCACCAGCCAGCCGCAGCGCGTCGTCTTCGGGGCCGGCTGCCTGGCGCGGCTGGGCGAAGAGATCGAGGCCCTGGGCGCACGCCGCGCGCTGGTGCTCTCCACCCCGCAGCAGCGCGCTCAGGCCGAGCACGTGGCCGCGCTGCTCGGCAGCCGCGCCGCCGGCATCTTCGACCGTGCCGCCATGCACGTGCCGATCGAAACCGCGCGCGAGGCCCGCGCCGAGGCGCTGCGCCTGGGGGCGGACTGCGCGGTGGCCATCGGCGGGGGCTCCACCACCGGCCTGGGCAAGGCCATTGCGCTCGACTCCGGCCTGCTGGTACTGGCCATTCCCACCACCTATGCGGGCAGCGAGATGACGTCGATCTACGGCATCACCGAAGCCGGCCTGAAGAAGACCGGCAAGGACCCGCGCGTGCTGCCGCGCACCGTGCTCTACGACCCGGAGCTGAGCTACGGCCTGCCGCTGGGCATGAGCGTGACCAGCGGCCTCAACGCCATCGCCCACGCGGCCGAGGGCCTGTATTCAGCGGACGGCAACCCGGTGACCGACCTGATGGCCGAGGAGGGCATTGCCGCCCTGGGCCGCGCGCTGCCGGTGCTGCAGCGCGATGCCCGCAACCCGCAGGCGCGCGCCGATGCGCTCTACGGTGCCTGGCTGTGCGGCAGCGTGCTGGGCCAGGTCGGCATGGCGCTGCACCACAAGCTCTGCCACACCCTGGGCGGCACGTTCAACCTGCCGCATGCCGAAACCCACACCATCGTTCTGCCGCACGCGCTGGCCTACAACGCCGCCGCTGCGCCGCAGGCCATGGCGCGCATCGCCCGCGCGCTGGGCGCCACCGAGGCACCGCAGGCGGTCTACGACCTGGCGCAGCACAACGGTGCGCCGCTGGCGCTGGGTGACATCGGCCTGCGTGAGCAGGATCTGGACCGCGCCTGCGACATCGCGCTGCAAAACCAGTACCCCAACCCGCGGCCGCTGGAGCGGGCGGGGTTGCGGGCGCTGCTGCAGGATGCGTTCGAGGGGCGGCGGCCCGGCGGGTGAGCGTCAGCGCCCGGCCGCGGGCACTGACGCGCCGCGCCGGTAGACCAGCAGCCGACCCTTGTAGGCCGCTGCGCAGCCCAGCACCGGCTGGTCCAGCCGCTCTTCATGCATGCCGAAGCCCAGCGCCGCCATCTGGCGGTTGAAGGCGCTGCGGTTGCCGCGGTCGGGGTCGACGATCCAGACCTCCGCGGCGGATTCGGCGTGCAGGCTGATGAAGGCCGCCAGTTCGCCGCCGTCGTCGCGCTCGTAGAGCACGTCGCTGCCGATCACCATGTCGTACAGGCCGGCCACGTCGGCCGACGCATGCGCCGCGCCGTCCGCGCGCGCGGGCCGCTCGGCTGCGCCCCAGTGGCCGTGGCGGTACTTCATGGGCGCGAGGTGGTTGAGCCGCAGGTTCTCCAGCAGGAAGCCGGCAGCCAGCGGATGGCAGTCGCTGGCGGTGACGTCGGCGCCGCGCCGGTGGCTGACCAGGCTGGCCAGGGCCAGGCCGCAGCCGATCTCCAGGATGCGTTCGCCGGCCAGCAGCGGGCGCACCGCCATGCGCGCGGCCAGTTGCGCGCCCGAGGGCCAGGGCAGGCCGAACAGCGGCCAGCTGGCCGAGGAGATGCCCAGGCGCTCGGCCTCGCCCAGCGGGTCGGAGAACTGCTGGCGGTCCAGCAGCGAGCGTATGAGAAGGTCTGGAGCACCCGCGATGGCGATGCACTCCTGCTTGGTGAGGTAGCCGGGCATCGGAGGGGGCAGGGCCCGCAGGGCGGGCTCCGGGTTGGGGCGGGGGGCCGAGTATGCGCCTTCCCGGATCCTGGGTGCGATATCAGTACACGCCGAAGCGCCCGGTCCACTTGCGCTCGAAGTCCATGCGCGCGAAGTACTCGGCAATGAAGTCGATGAAGGTCCGCACCTTGGCCGACAGGTGCTTGCGGCTCGGGTAGGCCAGGTTGATGGCCAGGTGCGGCAGGTCCCAGTCGTCGAGCACCGGTACCAGCCGGCCGGCGACGATGTCGTCGTAGAGGATGTAGGTCGGCTGCACCAGGATGCCCAGGCCGTCGAGCGCGGCGGCGCGCAGCACCTGGCCGTCGTTGGACTCGAGCAGGCCGTGCACCGTCACCAGCCGGCTCTCGCCCTCGCGTATGAAGCGCAGCTCGTTCGGGTTGTTGGCGTAGGTGTAGATCAGCATGCGGTGGCGCAGCAGGTCGTCGACCTCCTGTGGCCTGCCGTGCTGCGCCAGGTAGCGCGGCGAGGCGGCCAGGATGCGCCGGGTCTCGCCCAGGCGGCGGATGGTGATGTTGGAGTCGGGCTCGAACTCGCGCGTGCGGATCGCCACGTCGATGTTGTTGTCGATGATGTCGAAGTAGCGGTTGGCCGCCTCCACGTGCACCCGCACCAGCGGGTAGCGCTCGGTGTACTCGCGCAGCAGCGGCGCGATGTGGTGGATCGAGAACGACAGCGAGGCCGTGATGCGCAGCACGCCCGAGGGCTTGAGCGCGGTGGCGTTGACGGTGGATTCCGCATCCTGCAGGTCGGCCAGGATGGCCTTGGCGCGGCTGAAGAATTCGCGCCCGGTGTCGGTCAGGTACAGGCGGCGCGTGTTGCGCTCCACCAGCCGCGCGCCCAGCCGGCCCTCCAGCGAGGACAGGTGGCGGCTCGCCGCGGCGTTGGACAGGTCCAGTGCCTCGGCGGCGCGGCTCAGACTGCCGCTCTCCGCCACCTGCACGAAGAGTTCGATTTCGGTCAAACGGTCCAACTGCTTGTGTCTCCTGTATTGCCTTCTGCGTGGATTGTGGCCGAGCGCGTCCCAGTTTCCCATGATGCCGCGCGCCATGAGCCGCGCAGTCTGCCCCTTCGGGCGGCAGAGGTGGGTGGGCGCAGCGTGCGGCGCGCAGCCTGGCGACGATGTCTTTCCATTTCCAGAAAAAGTCATTTGCAGTCCGGCTATTCCTCCGCGCGGCGCACGCCCGTAAATTCAACGCAACACAAGCGAAGCCGCCCGCGATGCAGGGCGGCAGGAGACAACCGTGCGCAACCTCACGCAAGACAACATCACCCAGGCGGTCATCGCGCGCTTTCGCGACACGCCCGATCCGCGCCTCAAGGAAATCGTCACCAGCCTGGTACAGCACCTGCACGCCTTCGCCCGCGAGGTGAAGCTGACCGAGGCCGAGTGGTTCGAGGGCATCCAGTACCTCACGCGCACCGGCCAGAAGTGCGACGACAAGCGGCAGGAGTTCATCCTGCTGTCCGACGTGCTGGGCCTGTCCATGCTGACCGTGGCCATGAACAACGACAAGCCCGCCGGCTGCACCGAGGCCACGGTGTTCGGCCCGTTCTACGTGGAGGGCGCGCCGCACTACGAGCTGGGCGACGACGTGGCCAACGGCGCGGCAGGCGAGCCCTGCGAGGTGCGCGGCACGGTACGCGGCATCGGCGGCGAGGCCATCGGCGGCGCCACCATCGACGTCTGGCAGGCCGATGCCGAGGGCCACTACGACGTACAGCGCCCGGGCCTGGACCATGCCGAGGGCCGCGGCACGCTGCACAGCAGCGCCGAGGGCGCGTTCCACTTCCGCACCATCGTGGCCGAGGCCTACCCGATCCCGACCGACGGGCCGGTGGGCGAACTGCTGGACGCCACCCGGCGCCATCCGTGGCGGCCGGCGCACCTGCACTTCAAGATCTCGGCGCCGGGCTACGAGACGCTGATCACCCACGTGTTCCGCAATGGCGACCAGTGGCTCGACTCCGACGCGGTGTTCGGCGTGCGCCAGTCGCTGGTGGCCGACTGGGTCAAGCGCGAGGACGGCAGCTACCTGCTCGACTACGACTTCGTGCTCAACCCGGTGCGCCGGGCCGCGCGCTGAGGGGCCCGGCCATGGCCATGGATACCCCGCGCTCCGGCGCGCACGCCCCCGGCGTGGCCGGCACGGTGCCGCCGCTGCTGGAGCTGCGCGGCGTCACCAAGCGCTTTCCCGGCGTGCTGGCGCTCGACGGCGTGTCGCTCGCGCTGCACGGCGGCGAGGTCCACATGCTGATGGGCGAGAACGGCGCCGGCAAGTCCACCCTGATGAAGGTGCTGTGCGGGGCCTACCGTGCCGACGCGGGCGAGATCCTGGCCGACGGCCACCCGGTGGCGGTGCGCAACGCGGCCGACGCGAGGGCGCTGGGCGTGGCGGTGATCTTCCAGGAGTACTCGCTGGTGCCGCACCTGTCCATCGGCCAGAACATCTACCTGGGCCGCGAGCCGCGCAACCGGCTGGGCCTGGTGGACCATGGCCGCCTGCACGCCGATGCGCGCGCCGTGCTGCAGCGCCTGGGCCTGGCGCTGGACACGCGGCGCGAGGTGCACGGCCTGGGCGTGGCCCAGCAGCAGATGGTGGAGATCGCCAAGGCGCTGTCGCAGCGGGCGCGCGTGCTGGTGCTCGACGAGCCCACCGCGGCGCTGTCCGACCGCGAGACCGAGAAGCTGTTCGAGGTCATCGCCGGCCTCAAGGCCCAGGGCGTGGCCATGGCCTACATCTCGCACCGCATGGAGGAGGTGTTCCGCCTGGGGGACCGGGTGACCGTGCTGCGCGACGGCCGGCACGTGGCCACGCTGGCGGCCGGCGCCGCCACGCCGGACGAACTGGTGACGCTGATGGTCGGCCGCAAGGTCGACATGGGCTACCAGCGCGGCACGCGGCCGCAGCCGGGCGAATGCCTGCTGGACGTGCGGGGCATGTCGTCCAGCAACGGCGTGCAGGATGTGACGCTGCAGGTGCGCGCCGGCGAGATCGTGGGCCTGAGCGGGCTGGTGGGCTCCGGCCGCACCGAGGTGGCGCGCGCCATCTTCGGTGCCGACCGCATCACCGCCGGCGAAGTGCGCATGGCCGGGGTGCCGCTGGGCGGCTCGCCGACGCTGGCGCGCGGCCTGGGCCTGGGCCTGATCCCGGAGAGCCGCAAGCAGCAGGGCCTGGCGCTGATGCGCACCGTGGGCGACAACCTGCTGCTGGCCGGGCTGGGCCGGCTGTTTCCCTCGCGCTTCTACCGCCCTGGCCACGGTCGGGCCGAGGCGCGCCGCGGCATCGCGCGCCTGCGCATCGCCACGCCCGGCCCGCGCACCGCGGCGCAGAACCTCTCGGGCGGCAACCAGCAGAAGGTGGTCATCGGCAAGTGGCTGGTGGCGGGCTCGCGGCTGTTCATCTTCGACGAGCCCACGCGCGGCATCGACGTGGGCGCCAAGGAGGAGATCTTCCAGCTCATCGACCAGCTGGTGCACCAGGGCTGCGCGGTGCTGATGATCAGTTCGGAGCTGGGCGAGGTGGTGCGTGTCTGCGACCGCGCCTACGTGATGAAGGACCGCCGCGTCGCCGGCGAACTGCCGCAACACCAACTCTCGGAGGCCAGCCTGCTCAGGCTGGCGATGCAGCATGGCTGATGCTATTGAAGTGGTAGCTGAAGGCCGAGGTGGATCCTTGGCTCCAGGCACTTTTCGTTCAAGACTTTCGCGGCTGCCCGGCGTCGCCTGGCTGCTGGCCGGCCTGGTGCTGCTGTTTGCGCTCACCGCGCCCGGCTTCCTCAGCGGCGCCAACCTGCACAACGTGGCGCTGCAGGCCACGGTGCTGCTGCTGCTGGCCCTGCCCATGACGCTGGTGATCCTGACCGAAGGCCTGGACCTGTCCATGGGCGCGGTGCTGTCGCTGTGCACCGTGGTGCTGGCGGTGGTGCAGATCGCCACCGGCTCGGTGCTGCTGGGCGTGGCCGCGGCCATGGGCACGGCGATCGCCTTCGGCCTTGCCAATGGCGTGCTGGTGGCCGGCTTCGAGCTGCCGCCCTTCGTCGTCACCCTGGGCACCCTGGGCGCGGCCCAGGGGCTGGCCCTGGTCGCGGCCGAGGACCGCACCACCATGGGCGTGGCCGAGGGCGTGCGCTGGTTCTGGGAGGGCGCGCCGCTGGGCATCGCCACGCCGCTGTGGCTGGCGGCGCTGGTGTGGGCGGCCACGCACCTGCTGCTCTACCACACGCGCTTTGGCGCGCGCGTCTTCGCGCTGGGCGGCAACCGCGAGGCGCTGCGCTTTGCCGGCATACCGGTGCGCACCTCGCTGGTGGCGGTATACGCGATCGCCGGGCTGTGCGTAGGGCTGGCGGCACTGCTGATGACGGGCCGGATCAACGGCGGCCACCCGACGGCGGCCATCGGCATGGAGTTCGACGCCATCGCCGCCGTGGCGGTGGGCGGCACCGCCTTCGAGCGCGGCAAGGGCAGCCTCACCGGCACCGTGCTGGGCGTGCTGGCGGTGGGCGTGATGCGCAACGGGCTCAACCTGCTGTCGCTGCCCTCGTCGGTGCAGGTGGCGGCCGTGGGCGTAGTGGTGATCGCCGCACTCGGCGTGGATGCATGGCGTACACGAAAGAAGACATGAACACCCTGGCACGCCGCCCAACGCTGGCCCTGTCACCCGAGCAGCAGGCGCTGCTGCTGCGCCTGGCGGTGCTGGGGCTGATCGGCCTGGCACTGTCCTTTGCGTCGCCGGCCTTCCTGGGGGGCAGCAACCTGCTCAACGTGCTGCGGCAGGCCAGCCTGCTGTTCCTGCTGGCCTCGGGGCTGACGCTGGTGATCGTCTGCGGCGGGCTCGACCTGTCCATCGGTGCCAATGTGGCGCTGTCGGCCTGCCTGGCGGCCACCACCATGAAGGCCACGGGCTCGGTGGCGCTGGGCTGCCTGGCGGGGGCGGGCTGCGGCCTGGCCGTGGGCCTGCTCAACGGCCTGCTGGTCACCGCGCTGCGCATACCGCCCTTCATCGCCACCTACGGCATGCTGTGGATCCTGCACGGCCTGACCTATTGGTACATGGCCGGCGACACGGTGCATGGCTTCACGCCGGGCTTCCGGGCGCTGGGCAGCGGCTACTGGCTGGGCGTGCCGCTGCCGGTCTACCTGATGGGCGCGGTGCTGCTGCTGGGAACGCTGTGCACCCAGTACACCACCTGGGGCCAGGAGGTCTATGCCACCGGCGCCAACACCGAGTCGGCGGCGCTGTCGGGCGTGCCCGTGTTCGCACGCCGCGTGGCGGTCTATGCCGCCAGCGGGCTGATGGCGGGGCTGGCGGCGCTGGT
>Ga0116227_10008955_pt1 | contig 18472 bp, 11 predicted proteins | sample S1TSphgellanicum_FD_89693 | JGI IMG/M metagenome (GOLD analysis project Ga0116227, IMG submission 89693) | Host-associated microbial communities from peat moss isolated from Minnesota, USA - S1T2_Fb - Sphagnum magellanicum MG | ecosystem: Host-associated > Plants > Peat moss > Unclassified... | reverse complement strand
GTTTTGAAGAGGATAAAAAAAAAATAAAAAAAAAGAAAAAGAAAATAAAAAAAAATTGGAAATAGTGGGGGGGGGGGGGAGATTTCTATAATTAGACGAAATTGGGAGTAGATTGGTTTTTCTTGCATAAAGAAGTATAAAAAATTATTTATTTAGCAAACAAATCCTTATGTGCAATAATGTAAGGAAATTTCTTTCATTAGGGGAAAGTGGGAGATGATTTGCTTTAATTGGACAAAGAAACAGAAAATAAATATTTACAAATAGGAGCAAATTTCCTTTTGTAGAAAATAGAAATGATTTTTTAATTACATAAAGAAACAGAAGAGAAAAATATAACTAGCAAACAAAACAATGTGTGCAACTGTGCACTAATGAAGGGATATTTCTTTTGTTTGCTCGGAAACAGAATTAATTTCCTAATTACACAAAGAAATAAAAAATAAACTTCTTTAGCAAAAAAAAAAAAGGGTTTGCAATAGTAAAGTGATTTTTTTAATGGCGAATCTTCGCCATTTTGCAAAAAAAAGAAAAAAAAGAAGAGAATATACTGTCACAAATTCCCTTTTTTTGGGGAAAAGTATCGGCAAAAAGAAGAAGAAGAGAATTAAAAAAATTCTTAGGAAATCACCACAGCTACCTACAACATGAAAGGGTACTTAAGAATTTTCTACTTTCATATTTTGTCTATCGCCAAATTTGGCTAAATATTCTTATGGACTATCGCCACTTGAGCAGCTTATCACAAACTTGAAAAAAATCCACGTAGGCTAGTGCGACTCTGCCGTGTACTAAATTCTAAATTTCTTTTGTTAGAGGAAATGGGAATTGAATATCATTTTATTCTAATTAAAAAAAAGAAAAAACGAAAGAATTTTATTTATTTATTTAGCAAACAAAGCTCGGCGGCGCTGCTGAGACTTGAGTGTCTGTTGGAAAGCTTCTTGTTGGTGGTGGCGATGGCGATGGCGAACGGGGAGTTTTCCGCGGAGGATTTTCGGAAGAAAAATTTCTCGTTGTTGTTTTTGTGATTTGATGCTGAGAAATTTCATGTGCGGGAAGAGGAGCAGGAGGAGGAGGAGGAGGAGTTTCTTGTATGGTTGCGGAATCCGGCTAACTGGACATAATGGCGGAATGAATTTGGTTTGGTCGAGCTGCGCGAATTTTGAGGAAGAGGTGAAGAGAAGGAGAGAAGGAGAACAGTCGGGGAATGAAGAACGAGTAGGGGCAGGAGGAGAAAAAGAAGAAAAACAGAAGGAGGAAGAAGAAGAAGAAGAAGAAGAAGACGGAAATAATAGAAAGAGAACGCTTTTGCAGAGCGATCGCAGTTTGGAAGCTTGGGGCAAGAGATGGAGGGTGGTGCTGTGAGGATTGAGCAGAAGGATGAAGAGGATCAAGCGACGAGAATGGAGAATCTGGCTTTGTTCGAGGACATGCGCTACTACTATCATCAGTACGGTGAAGAAGACTCGGCTGCTCCTGCTCCTCCTCATGACCTGTGTACGACGACGGCTCCTCTTCCTCCTCCTCCTCCTCATTTCCTTTTGTTGTTGTTGTCAGAATTGCATGCATGGCATGGTCTGTTTTGAGATCACCATCACATGAACAACAACAGAACGTCAACTTTCTTCTTCTCTCAACAAATATTTGAGATCACCATCACAATGAACACCAGAAAGATTCACCTCTGCTAAAAATCAAATCACCTTCATTTGGACATCTTGATGTGCTGTTTCTCTTCCATGTGATTTGTGCATCATGCAATCAAGTCTTTTCAATGTGTTTTGAAACAAGCTTTCAATATGTTCTTAAACAAGCTTTTTAATGCCTGCAAACAAATAACTGCTGTGGTTGGAGCTCTTGATAGTGTGCAGCTGCATATGGCATTTGTCTCAAATGTTATTACTTGGAGTATTTCTTGATTGGATTGTGATAGTTTTCAATCCCTTCTTACAGTCTTTGACCAACTCTCTGCATTATGTTGTTGAAGAGATACAGCAGATCTTGAATAGAGAGGAAATTTTGATGTTGTCAAGAAGGCGGATGTAGCTTTAAGCCTCACAAGAACAGCAGATTCTCAAATAGAGAGAGCATTTGATGTTGTCAAGAAGACTGATGTTGCTTTAAGCCTCACAAGAACAGTGCTCAGATCTCAAATAGAGAGAGAGAGAGCAATTTGATGTTGCCAAGAAGACCAATGACGTTGCTCCAAGTCTCTCACAAGAACAGAATTTTGCAAAACGGGACAAGCAGCTGGCTGAGTTTTAATCCTCAGAGACAGTTTACACACTGAACTGACTGCCTACTCATTTAGCTAGCAGAGAGGCCGAGGTAGTGAAGTCTGTGGAAAGATGATGCAATTGATGTTCTTGACACTATGTTTGATTGTGTCAAAAATACATTAAGTGGCCTTGTTTCTCAGTACTTTTGATAGTGCTCTTGCATCCCGTAAGGATCTGCATGGAGCCATCCCATTGTGAAGGTTAGAGATTGTTTTATTAGTACTGCATGATCTCTTTACGATATGGCATCATCATCATCATCATCATCATCATCATCATCTTTAACTCAGTGCTCAAAAGTTTTCCACAAGGTAGAAAGACTCTGGACCAAATTTCTCTGTCAGGACAAGACATGGAGAGAGTCTGAAATCCAGATCTTTGGCAACAAGAGGCAGTGAGGTCATGTGGGAGGATCTTCTGACAGAGAATGAATGCATGATCTGAAGTTAGACTCTGGTTTGTGAACAGCTTTTAGTCACAAGCCTGATTTGAGAATGGATTTCTTCAAATCAGGTGTAGATTGGTTTGATGGAGGAGGAGCAGGAGGTAAGAAATAAAATCAAAGTCTTTAGATATAGAGGGAGGGAGAGAGAGATCTGGCAATTGAGCTTGTGTGGCTGTTGCTGTGGATTCATTTTGTAGCAATGCAGTTGAGGGATGCAGCACTAGCAGGATACCGAGTTTCTGCACACAAAGGTGTTGGGAGAGACTTGCTCGATTCGGATTCCAACAAGTCTGACTATGACTGGTCACATCTCTTGTTCCTCCCATTAGAATATGCTCAATCTGTCCTGCATTATTGTAGCCTTGAATGTTTCACCAGTGTGCAGGGGGAATGAATTGCCCATATGCAATTAAAGTGCACTATGAATCCACCAGTCTCAGGCTGTATGTATCTGCTCAAGCTCAGTCATCAATCACACATGGTGGTGGTAGTGGTGGTGGTGGTGGTGTGATGTAATAGAGCCAGCCAGCCAGTCTTCTTTGGAGAAATTTGTTGCTTCATGCATACAAAATTCATAGCCTGTTTTGGTACTGCAGGCTCATGACACCTCCGGACACACCACTCTCCTCATCATCAGACCAGGAAGCCATGGTGAAGGCAATGCAACAACAGATGATTGTCAGGAAAGTTCAGCCACTGATCTCTTCAATCAAAACTGCAAGGGTGAGTTTACTGTTGAAAAATTGGTTAAATTCATGAATTGCTGGTTTCTGAATTCCTAGAAAGTTGTTGCTTTGTTTACGAAAGAGAAAGAGAGAGAGAGACACGCGCGCGCACACACACACACACGAAACACTTCTTCAGTAGGACGTGGGGTGTAAAATGAGGACAGAAACCAGGCAGTGGAACAGAACGTGGCGAGACAAGAATGCAAAGGGGGAATCCCAGTCCTCAAAGGGCAAGTAGATCATCCACCCCAACAAAGAAGAAGCAGCCTTTGAGCCCGAAGCTGTCCACTTCCCCTTCCAGAGCTGCTGTTGGCTCTTCTTCTCAGCGACCCGTGACACCAACAGTGAGGAGGTCATCGACTCCCACAGCTACTTCACTCTCCAGTACCCGAGGAGGAGCCAAGATGCAGTCAAGGAACTCGAGTACTGATGTGCTGCCATGGAATAATTCCACCTCAACCACACAGCGACGGTCCAGCACAGGTTCTCTTTTCTCGTCATGCACTGCAAGCAGTCGACCCTTTGTCTCTGCCAATCCTGTGCCAGCCAGAACTCCTAGCCCAACAACAATCACACGACAGAGCTTTCCTGATCACACCAACAACATCAGCAGAGGAAGCACTCCTCTCAGAGGAGGAGGCAGAAGCCAAGGAAGCTCTCCTGTGAGAAGCAGCAACAACAACAACTTCTTCAGTAGGGGACGCTCTCCTGCGAAAAGCCACATCAACACGGGAAATTCTCTATCCTCACCGAGGGCAAAATTGCCTGTAATCCTTGATTCTTTCCTTTTGGATACTCCTGTTAATCTGCGCACCACAGACCGTCGACCTTCCTCACAGCATGCCCAGTTTGCAGCAGGATATGGTCACCGTGGCATCAATCAGAGCTCTGAGAATCTAGAGAAGAGAACCACCAAGCAGTCTTCTATCCGGCGCCATAGTAGCTCCCCAACCTCCAAAATCCAAGGCTCAAATCCGCTGCTGCAGTCTTCTCGACAACACCATTGGAGTGGGAATTCAATAGATGATAACATTCTTGTTTCTTCAAGCAGCAGGAGGAGGGTCACCATTCCTGAATACGATCTAGATGGAAGGCGACTGTCAACAGGTAGCAGCAGGAGCAGCAGAGACCCACCACCACCAAGCAATAATGCTCCCTCAAGACAGTTGCTCACCAAGCATTACTATTACGGTTCTCAAGCTGCTCAGAAAGATGTTGCCACTGTCGGATCTGCTCTTCTCAAAAGATCTCTAGACTCAGCAGCAGCTTCACGCTCCTCAGTAAGCAAACCCACCCTCTTCACTGGGTGGAATTTTTCTTTTCCTGTCAGTCTTTCTTCAAGATAATATCAGAAGTCTCTGGGTTGTATCTTGTTTTGGTTGTGGGCACAAACAACTACAACATCAAATTAGGGAAAATGGGCTCAAAATCTCCATTCTGTCCCTAGTTTCATTTTCAGGGTCTCTCACATGATTTTATTACAACCAACCTGCATTTTCATATCCGATTGTAGCTCTCACCACCATCCCTATCCATCACAATCCTGATGACACAGTTCAGGGTTTAGGGTTTAGGGTTTATTCCAGGAGGGTTTTTTTTTCAATACACAATTTTCTGGTCTCTTCTGGGAAACCTGGACGACAAGAAAAGTTGCTGACAAAATTGTGGAGTTCATTTTCCATATAGTCCTGATGATACAGTTCAGGGTTTAATGTTTAGGGTTTACTGCGGGAGTTTTTTTCTCAATACACAATTTCCTGATCTCTTCTAAGAAACCTGAAATGGCGAGAAAAGTTGCTGACAAAATTGTGGACTTCATGTTCCATACTTTTATTATATCATTCTCTTCTAGAAATGTTCTTGACCAGTTTATATGAACCATCTTCTGGAAGAAGAGATATGTAATGTATGTACTGCACTCTTATGTGTTGTCTTTTGCTATTTGTTTTTAAAGATGTTTTACTCTCTCTTGAGCATAATGCATGAATTCTCATGTTGTGAGGCTGACAAGAGTGCTGTATCATTACACAGGTGCAAGGTGTCCAGCACAGGGTTTCACCCTTTGTTGGCTACCGGCCTTTCATGACAGATAGCTCAATTCCTTCATTCTACAGTACCAGGCCTGGTATTGTAAATCAAAAATCTCACTTGGATTCTAGGCCAGTGACACCAACTAGCCTGTCAAGCTCAGGATGCAGTGGAAGAAGCTTAGTATCTGCCACAGTAGAAGAGAGGATTAGCTCTGAAGCTCATGAACAACATGAGCTTCAAAATAATGTCATGCCTTCGTCAAGTCAGAAAAGGGCCTTGTCAAATGGAAAACATTCAGACAACAATGTGATGCAAAACAGTTTTGACTTAGGGGGCAACAAAGATGGGGTGCTGCTTGCTTCAGAGAAGCTAAAGGAGGAAGCTCTGATACAAGAGGTGGAAAAAGGACTGAAGTCACAGAAGCAAGAGCAAGTGATGAAGAAGCATACTGGCTTCTCCTCACAGAGTATCAACTCCCTGATAAGAACAAGGAACCCTCTGAAGGACATTGATAGGGGAGGCTCTGAACACATGGAAGACTTGAATCATGATGGCTGCATGTGTTATGATGTGGAGGAAATGCTGCAGGAAATAATTGTTCTGAATGAGAGGGCTGTGGACATGAGGCTGGGGAACATTGGTGGCATTGGAGGCTCCAGGGACCAAGTGTACAAAACAGACACTGATATTTTCTGTGAAGCCTCTGAAGAGGAAAATATTGGGAGTGTGCCTCAGAACACAAGTGAAAGACAAGAGGTCAACAGGAGGGAAACCTCAAATTTAGGAAAGGAAGAAGAGTTGTTGGATGGTGGGTGTGAAGACCCAAGCTCTCTTTCTTCTCAAGGATGCAAGAATGGACAGGTGACTGCTGATGAGAATGATCTTAGGTTTGAAAACTCCTCTGATGTTATTGGTGATTCTCATGGAGGTGGTGCTGGGGAGAGTTCAGGAGACATAAAAGGGAGAGAACAAGTGATGAGAGACAGGACTCCCCCGACAATCTCTGAGTTGAAGGGAGAGATGGACAATGCAGGTGATTTGCTCAATGAGAAACCTTACCAGGTAGCTGAGGAAGAGTGCACTGGTGAACATGGCCTCAGAGGTCATGCAGGCTCTGATATAAGATTCGTTGATATTCAAGAAGATGCTTGTGGTGGCTTTTGGCAACACTCTGATGCCAAGACTAGTCCACAAGACAATGCAGTTGCACTGACAACCAAACTAGCAAGTGCAGCAAAGTCCTCACAAGTCTTCAGAGGTAGCTATAGAGGAGGGGAATGCAGAAAAGATGACTACTTGCAAGGCTCTTTGATAAGGAGTTCAGTGAGCATGAGTTCAACATCAGCAACCAGCATAGATTTGTCTAGAAGCAGTGATACAATTTCCTCAACTCCCAGTAGTGCCTCTTTAGAATCTACACACAATGGTTTAAATTCTGGGTTTCAAAACTTGAAATCTAGAAGTGAGATAGGTCAAGTGTCCAATGGAAACAAGGTGGTTGATGTATGCTCAGTTGAAGCCCAGGATGTTGACAAGGAGACGAGGTCAGTGGTGAGGGGGAAGGTCAATATTGAGATCACTGCAAACTTGTACAGTGATGCTAAGTTGAAAAAGTTAGCAGGCTATGTGAGGACAGTGAGCTTGAATGCACGAAATCAGAAAGGCACCCAAGATGACCAAAATGGAGCAGAAGAGATTTTGTCACATGATGGTTGCTTTGATTACTTCATGGATGTTCTTGCTTCGCAGAAGAGTCTTGGTCCAGAGATGAGAGAACCTCATACTATTACTGATGTTCTCGCTTCTTCCCATGCTTTGGAAACTTCAAAAGGTGAATTGAGCATGGAGGTGGACAATCCAGCTATTATGAAACACATGGATTCCAGGCTGACCAGCACAAGTTCACTATCTGAAAAGCAAACAAATTTCCGAGTTACAGATACAGCAAATGCATCGTCAAATTGGGAACTGACCAAGGAGGATTTAGGGTGTTCAAAGCCTGTCCCCAAATTGGAGGTCTCTGGTCAATCCATTGGAAAGATTGTGGAGTATGCCAACTGCTTAGGCTCTGACACCCCCAAGCATTTGTCTTCATTCAAGTTTGGCCAAAAGAAGACAGCTCTGGGGGAGCTTGAAAATATAACAACTTTTGAAGTTGGTGCAGAAGCAATGACTCTTGATTCTGAGCAATCAATTTCAAGTGCATGTTTTTCAAATCAAAGTATGAAACTTGCACCAGAGCAGGAGCTTAGTAAGATGAGGTCATCAAAAAGTGAGTCTCTCTCCCATTGAGTGATGCAGGCCATCAAAGTCCTACACTGTCTCCCTTAAGGCTGTAGGAGTGAGGGGACTGAGTTGCATTCTAAAGTGCATGCATTTTTGAGTGAACATAAGCATCCCAGTGGATTCTGCATACTTTGCTAGTTACTGGATCTTCTGTACTGCATTGCAGTCCTTGACCACTTTTTTGTTGTTTCAGTTTGTTCTGCACTGAACTTTATCAATTTTATCAGTAGACTTGGTGCATGGCACACCTTTTTTGATTAATGTAATTATGTTTGTGGATGTTTTGTTTTCCTGCCAGGTGAGACCTCAGGCTACGATTGTGATGAACAGGGGATACCAGCATTATTAGTGTCTGGAACCATGACACTAGCAGAGGCAACAGATAAAATCTTGTTCTGCAGCAGCATTGTGCATGACTTGGTGTATGCAGCAGTGGCTCTTCTGGGGGAAAATGACACCGAGAACAAGAATGCAACTCTTCTCATTGGCTCCAAACCCACTTCATTGGATCATGACCTCTTGTCAGATCCCACTCACAGTTATCATCTACAGGAACCCAAATTCTCTAGCTACAATGATCTGAAAAATGTAGGGGAGTTGTTGCAGCCTTCAACAGAAACAGAGGGAATGAACCTTAATAAGCACAAAGAGAGACCTATCACAGAGTACTCACTAGATTTGTTAAGCAAGGAAAGAAAATTGACAAAGGATGATGAACTGCTGCTGATGATAAGCCCCCCTCCTGACAAACTGAACAATGATGACAACAACAACAGTGAAATGAGGAACCGGCATACATCCAGAAGTTGTGCTTGCAGCATTCTGTAAGCCAACCAACCTGAGTGTAAAATGTACACAAATCCTCATGTACTCTGCTTTTTGAACATTTAGGGCAAATATAGTATTCTTCTTGCAGCAATTTCAATTGGGTGATGAACAGCAGGCACCACTTGGCTTTCCTCATGACCTTTTTCTTCTGATTTTGCTATGGTAGACATCTTATTGGGCTCAGCATTGGGGTGGGTTATTTCCTGAATTTCCTGAATTTGGTTTCAGGAGCAGAAAAAGTCTATTTTTTGTTTCAAAGATATATGGATCCCATTTTACTAATTTCAAATATTCATGATGTGAAGAAAAGAAGGTTGCAGCCTAAGTCCTGACCCGAAAACCTTCAGAAGTTTTCTTAGAATTCTAAGCACATATTTCCTTTGGTGTCAGGTGCTTTTCCTGGAAGCTCAATTTCTGAATCAGAGATGAGCCAAAAGTGAGCGGTTGTCGGGACTCTTCTCATGCTTTTTATCTATGTCATTGAATCATATCCTTCAAGCTTAAATCCAGCATTGGGTGGTCATCTGATGTTTTCAATATCCTCTGGTTCTGGTTTTTAGAAAATTTGGAATGGGAGAATGAAAATCTTCAGAATCAAAGAACCCCCAGTTCCAGTTTGCTTTTTTTGGAAAGATCAAGAACCTCAAGTTCAGGTTTTTCCAAAATGCCTCAAAGAACCTGTGGTTTTCATGAAATAACCAACAAACAACTGACAGTTTTACAGAAGGTTATTTGATTGGTTCTTAAATGTTTTTGGAGCTCTCTTCTTAGATGTATAAGAGCTGGTTCTCAGATTTTGGAGAACGGGGTTATATATCTGAACCGGCTATTTGATGTTTTTTTTTGGGGGAACCACCGTAATGTATTTATTTGAGAACTTCTCTGAGAACTTCCGGTTATCAGTTTTTCATTTCTGATAACCACCCAACTCTGGTTCAAACCAGTGTTGGGCAGGGGTTCAGAATCGACTCGGTTCTCAGCCAGTTATCAGTCAAAAAGTTAGTTGACTGTCACCCAGGGTGATACCTGGGTTTATATCCGGATTTGTGGGGTATCAAATTGGAGATACCGGCTTCATTGAGAACTGGGTATTTTTCTTAAAATTTAGAATTTTGTTGTTGATACCAAGGTAGGTTATATGAATAACTCTCGGGTTAGGTTTTTTTGGGGGCTTAGGAGTAGGGAGTCTAGGGTAAGTTAGGGTTCGGGGTCTTATGTTGGAGGCAGGGTTCAGGTTTAGGGAGATCACATATTTTTGTTTAGATACTAAAGCTTTATATTGAACCTTGTTGATTTGTTTTTGACCTATGAAAATTTGGAAAAAATATTTAAAATATTTAATCTTAAAGTGAAATTAAAGAACTGACTTAATATAACCAACAAATCTAAAAGACTTCAGAACTGGTAGTGAAAGAACCTGTCGGGCATGAGGAAAAATAAAAATAACAAACTGGACAGGGTATGATTTTTTTACCAAAAATGAGAACCCTCTTGATTCTTTAAATTTAAAAAACTTGAGAACTGAAAGAGGTAAGTATGTAAAAAAAATTTAATAGCTGCCCAACACTGGTGAAAACCAAAAGTTAATACCCGCCCAACACTGGTGATAACCATTCATTTACAACGTACTTACTGACAGAAGTTGATCAGTTCTTTACTAACAAAAAAAAGGTTTCCATTGTGAACCCTGGTAGTTTTGTCAATAATACATGTATAATATCATAAGATCTGAATTATTTCAGCATATATTAAATTATTTTTCATTTTGTTGAATTTTAGAAAAATTATTCATTATTTGTGCCAAAAAAATTATAAAATAAAAAATTGGAAACATTTCAACTGTCAGGATTGAACTGCAGACCTTAAAGTTCAAGAACTTAAGACTTGCCACAAACTTGAAAAGAATTTGTTTTAGTATTTTTTATAACCATTATTAACCTGCCTAAAACTTCTGAATCAAAAAACCAATTGGCGAAGCTAAGATTTAAAATTTAATTAATTATTTGGTGGCTTGTTGTTGAATCGGATCAGGGAGTATGGTAGTGCATGAGCTGGGTTTGAAGTTGATGAATTTCTTCAAAAGCTTGGTTGTCAGTGCCGGTCCTTCATCTTCTTGAGCATACAATCTAAAATGGCATCATCTGGCCTCCTCACCCTAGATTTTGGAGCATAGAGACAAGATCTCTGGTCCATTGTTTGTTGGTTATTAATAAGGTTCTCAATAAGATTATGAATAAATTTGTTGGTTTTTACATGTTTTAAGAAATTGGTTAAAGTACCTCTCACCTGGTAGGTAAGTAGCATCAAAAGAACTGGCTAGACCTTATGGGTCAAGTATTTATTTGTCAAAATTTAATAACTTATTTGAATGATCAAAATAATCATCCAGGTTGATTATCAATCCTTAAACCTGTTAAGCAAATGTCTCATGACAATTTGAAGCGAATTGAACTGCCCAATGCCAAGGAGGTAAAAATTGTAATCCCAAAATTTCCAATGGGATTGGCCATTTACTTACTAATGATTAATTAGGAGCAAAGGGTGCGATAAAAGAGGAGGGAGATAGATATGAAAACTTTTAAGACATACCTCACATATGGGGATATGAAGGTCAATGCTGTTGGAGCTTCCCAACTTTTGCTAATTAAATTTCATGCCTCCTATTCAAACACTTCCAATTTCCATGCAAGTATTTGACAATCAGCTCTTGTGCATAATATGTGGGTATTATTAAAAAAAACTGGATGAATTGATAATCTTATTTCTTTAATAGTGAAATTGATAATAGGTGGGTCTAATTTTCTTTGTGATCCAAAATTTAAAAAAAGCCTAATTGTTGACTTACGGAAAATAATAATAAATGGCAAACACTTACATTGTACCTTCACCTTCTTGCATGAGGCCTTTCAAAGGCTATATTTACAGGTGGGGAAATGCTAAATTTGGACTTGGCAACCCTGATTTAATCTAGGGATGGTATTTTGTAATGCCTTGAAGCAACCCAAAAGAGTTTGGGTTTAATTTGATGAGTGTTGGGTGGCTATCTGATTTTTAAAAATAACATCAGGGTTTTGCATAATTTTTCTTGGAAATCAAAGAACCTCCAGTTCTAGTTTTCTGAAAAGCCTACAGAATCAAAGAACCTTTGGTTGTGTTTTTCAAAAAGCTTGAAAGAGCATGTGGTTTTAATGAAATGACTTCATTTTAAAACTAAGTTATTTTAAAGGTTCTTACATTCTCTGAGAACTAGTTCTATATCAAAGTTACAGGTTTTTTTTTTGAGACTCAGTGTTATGTATCAAAACTTGTTGTTTTGATGTTTTTGTTTGAATTACATTCGGATGTTTATTTGAGAACTTCCTTGGAACCAATAGTTATTAGTTTTCATTTTAGATAATTGCCCAAATTGGTTTTTATCGTGGTATCAAATAGGTTTTCAGTTCATCTAGAGCTGGTCTTCCTTGTCGGAAATTGATAGTGGATCAATGAGAGAATAAAATGAGAAAAACACAATTCTACAACAGGCTTTTCACCCAACTTTAAAATCACAGAAGTTATTACAAACTTTATGATTCATCCTCGAGCTCTGGCCTACTCCTAATAGGAGATGAAAATGCAAATGTTACTTTCCTTAATATTGTATGCACAAGATCATCAACTCATGTATATAGTGTCTTCACTTAACTAGTGTGACCATCACATGTAATCAATGATTTAACTAACCTTAACTCAAGAGTCTCATAAAAGTTAAGTGCATAAGCATACAAATCTAAAATAAAAATAACTTGATAAAAAGTAATTTGATAAGATGTTGACATCCAACACCCACCAGTGCACCATCCACTGGATGCCTGTTATGACTCAGTTGTGGATGATCCTCAACTGAGTTACTACCCGTTTTCATCTTGGTAGCCCATTGCATAAGAAGTAGGTTTAACATATAGACAGAGTAAGTAGATAGTTTATACATAGTAGGTAGGGGCTGTTCTTACTACCTACCTAATTGTAGGTAGTAAATAAAGCAACTGAGCTAACTACCATGGTTAGCTAGGGAACTGGAACCCAACAGAAAACTGTTTCCTGATCACATATCATCCATCCTTGACGGAGCACTGGTGGGTGCTGGTTCACTGTGGCCCCCTTCAAGGACCCATGAAACCTTTAGCCATAATGAATCATCACCTCCACCAGTACACCTGCACCCTCATGAGTGAGACCTTTCACACTCTATGTACACTCATACTCTCAACCCTTGCAATTAGCTAGGGTCAAAAATGGTGAGGAATGTTGAGGAACACATTTGGGAATGGAAATTCCTTTCAAACAATGAGGGGAAGCTGCATGCACCTAAAAGACTCAATTCTTTTTTTGCTCAAGGAGGGAGGGGGGGGAGGGGAGGGAAGGAGATGAGGAATTTTTTGTTTGTTTGTTTTTGGGAGAGGGGAATCAATGAGTTTGTAGGCACCTAATGTCATTTCATTGAAGCAAAAGGTGATGACAGTTTTTGGTTTTTTCTTCTGTTTTGGTGATGCATGTGGTGAACTATACATTCTCTTGTCATGTGGTTAATGTGCATGGTGTTCGTTGTCCTAACTTTTGCATGTCCCCTCTTCAAAAATTTCTGAACTTAGGAAACACCCCAACTAATCAATAGGAAAGCAGAACATTAGAATATTCACCCTAAGAAATGTGCTGAATTTGAACTTAGAGACCTTGATTTAGTATAAGGTTGTCATATTTTATTTTTTAAGAAACGACAAAAAACTTTGCAAAATTGTTACCATAGAACCAAGTATAAGGGTTTAGGGTTTACTCAAGACCTCACTCAAGAAGGCGGAGGATAGAGGTATACCTGGAAGTTGACCCTGGTCCCTCATATGAGCTTTACAGAAAGGTGAAAAGGGAAAAGAGACAGAAGGGTGCAGAACTTTTTCTCCACTGAAGCATTGACAGAAGTTGTTATGGACCCCGCCCCTTCCTCCGTTGGAGTGCTCGTCTTTATAACTGAGTCATAACAGGCTTCCAATGGACAGTGAAATGGTGGAAGTGGGTTCACTCTGGCCTGTGTAATGGGTCTCTTTTTCTCTTTTGTTTGATGACAGCAAGTCAGCCAAAGACACAAAGGATCAGGTCTTCAGTGAGTGATTATCTGGATATCTCTTGTAGCTAGCGACAATATAGCAGAGTCCTCGGAACCCAACTGGACAATAATGGGTGCAAAGTGCATACTCCATACTCCCAGATCTCACAGCAAAAGCTCCCTGTAGGCCCTCCCACAATGTAAGTTACAGGTGGTCACTCTCTTCTTTATAACAAGAGTGGTGATCGTCTTAAAAAAGATTTAACAGTAATGATGACAAGTTTTGAGCAAAATTGTGAAAACAGTTGAAAATCTGGTGTAACATCAGGGTCCACCAGAAACACATCCAGATTTGGCCAAATCCTTTCAGAAAACATGGTTTGAGTGATCTATTTATGAAGCAAGGTACTTTGTTTTGTTTTGTTTTGTGCTGAGATCTCCCAAATCACTATGTTTGATGCTGTGCTCTTGGTATCTTCAGAAAGCTTTCTATGAGTACTGGTGCACCAACATGGTTGGAGACTGTTTAGAGCTATGGTGTGGAGGCTATTGATTATTGAATCATTTTCTCAATGAAAACTAAATCAAATCAAAATTAAAAACTGTATTGAAATTTGGGGGCATTCTTGGTGTTGTTGGAAAGCCCTTGAACAGTCAGATTTAATAGAGTTTATTTCACAATTTTCAGAGCAGGTGTGAAAAATATTGATTTTTGAGTGGATTTTGTTGCTGGAAATTTAAACAAATTGCAAAAATCAAGTTTGGAAGGAAAGATCAATTGAGCCCTCAATGTGTTCACACTTGAGCCAAAGGCACAGGCTACACTAGTCACTATTAAATGTGCTGGTCACAATAGCCATGGGAGCAGCTGTCCCTGTACCAATAGACAGGGCACCCATGGGAAAGGGTGCCCTGGCTATGGGGAAATGGACAGCAGCGGCCATGGCTATTGTGACCTGTTCATTTTGAGTTGTCATCAAAATTTGGGGAGGAATTTGCAACAGAATAGACTTATCTGTAAAGTATCACGATTAGGGGGCAAGAACGGCCAGTTTCAGTATAATAGGGCATCAAACCCATAACTGGGAATGGGAATTTTACAAAGGGAATAATTGGGACCTAAACTACTTTTTCCACCAATTTTAATGGTAAACTAAGTTTCATCCTGTCTTTCCTTTTGCCTGAGCCCCTCCCCTACTCCTACATATATTTTCAATGCTCCTACATGTACAGGTACTATAATTACTCTCAAACCTGGTGCATTAAATGCTGGGTTTCAGCATTTCATACTGAGATTTTAAAAAAAATTCATTACTTTTTGGATACGATTCAAAGAGGGGATAGGGGGTGAAAGCAGACCCAAAGAGAGGGTGAAGACAGGGTGACTTTAGGGATAACTCATATATATATATATATATATATCTATATATAAATTTTTCGAGGTCTAAATTTTGCACCAGTTCTCCAGGGAAAAAAATCCCCTGTACTACAGCTGGGTGCAGATCAGCACTGCAGGTGCACCTCAACAAAGCTCTATCCTCATCAGTTTTGTCTCCGAAAAATTTGCTCCGATAATAGTACAGAGTCATGTCCCCTGCAACACAGTTCTCGAAAGCCCCAAAAAATGGGGACAAAAGAAATCAAATTTGCCTGCAGACTGCTTGCAGGAATCTGTAACATTCAATGCTAGATCTGGGAGTCACGATTCGTTCATGTGGTTTGAAGCTCCCTCCAATTAGAAAGCCAAAAGCTGTGTCCTCATCCTGATCCCGCTTCCACAAGCAACTCTTGAAGGTTGCAGGCTTGATTTTTAAATGCTCCAGTATTTTCTCGATCATGAGTCAGAGGGATGGCAGGCAGGCCCAGTACTGCAATCGACAGACGTAGTACAGCATCCTCGTAACAATGCGATGGGTAGTAGAAATTTCAGTTTATTATTATTCTCAAGCTACGTAACTGTTGTTCTTATAGTACTTGATCACGACAATCCCTGTGTTTCAGCCCTTTTTTTTGCAGGCTATATATGTAGCCACCTAAATCTATATCAAAAAAATCAAAAGTGCTAAAATCTTGTGGTTTTTGAGATTTTTCAGTAGCCAGAATTTGATCAAATTTTAAAGAAAATCGTCAGATTTCTATACATGGTTCAAGTAGGTAGTAAAAAATATAGAGAGATGTTTTCTTTTTCTTTTTAAATTCATATTTAACTTTTAGCCAAATTTTGGTGAAATCTTCGTGTAGATCATTTGCCACTTTGGCTACAACACAAAATTGACCAAAAGAAAGAAAGAGTACTATGAAAGAGTATTATGGGTACCATTCATAATTTACTCTATTCTTATTTTCTCATCACCAAATTTCTTTGGCATAAAAATGGATATTGAGATTTGGGAATCAGCACATTTATATCACCCTGTCCTAATCCAAACTCTTGTAAGTAGCTCCAAAATTATGTTAAATGTTGCTTGTAGCATCAGATACTTTGTGACTCTCACCAAGGAGGGGTTTTATTTTTATTTTTATGGAAAACCTCCTGTTTTGGTTCTAGAAAATAAAATTAGACCTTTTTCAGTTCTGGTTCCACACATAAATGGAACCAAGAATTCGGTTCTAGGTCCAGTTCTTCAAAAGAAAATTTGTATTGGGTTCTGGTTTCATTTCTGAAAATCAGATCTGGTTTTGGTCTGGTTCTCAGTAACCCAGATTGAAACTGATGGTTACCCTCTGATTAACCCTCAATTTTAGTCTTTTTTTCAAAAAAAATTTCCTCCAAAATCTTGGTTCTGGTTCTATTTCCACACATAAATGGAATCCCGTTCTTCAAAAAATATAAATTCTGGTTTCAGTTCTAGTATCTGCTCTAGAAATCAAACCTAATTCCCATTCAATTTTTACTGATCAAAACTAGAACCAATGACTCTAACCCTCCAAACCAGGTGACTGCCCAACATTGGTTCTCACCACTTACGCACAACCAAGATTTCCTGAATATAAAACAAAACCTTTAGTGATTTTCTCTACTAGAAGAAATTAAAAAACATGCCCAGTAGGTAGAATACAAAAAATGTCTGCCGACAAGTTAATTGCAACTTGCATCTGAGGCAGTTTTAGCCATGTTGAGTCTACACTAGGCTTTTGTTGCATTATTGCCAATCATTATGCTACAGATAAAATCTGACTTTTATTGTGTACTACCGATCATGAGGGCCAGTCCACCAATCATTAGTTCAAAGTTCAAAGTTCAAGAAAGGAATGGGTGGTTGAAAAGTTGTAGCCATTGCATTAGCATAAAAATCTTTGCTTGTTGTTGCAACGTACAAAGTCTTGTTTTGTTACTGTTTAAGCAGAAAGTGGATATATATTTTAAATAACGTTATTATAAAAAATTAATTAAAATTTTAAAAATAAAGCTTGATTATTATTTTTATTAAAATTTTTAAAAAATTGCATGAAAAATTATGTATAAGCACTTTTGATGAATTAGTATAATTTTAAAAATATTTTATAAATTTTATTTTGAATCTAACAACTAAATTGGCTAGTAAAATGATTTAACATATTAACATAAAAATAAAAAAATTAAGCTTACCTCCATTATGTATCAATAAGTTGATGAATTTGATTTTTTCATAAACAAGAAGTGTAAAAGAAAAAAAATTAAAATTTGAATTCATAAGGAATATTTTTATGCATTTTTTTTACTAAAATGGTGGAAGACATCCACTTTGAACAATATTTCTGATAGTTCATTTATGCAAAACATCTTGTTTTAACTTTACTATTATTTGTGCTTTTGAAGGTCTTCTTATTTACGCTTTGAAAATTAATTCCCACTTTCATCTTGAACAACAATATAATAAACAAAAAAAACCCTTTTAAAATGTAAAACTATTAAATATGTTTTAAAATAATAAATACTATTTAAAAATTAGCCCATCTTCACCTTGAACAATAATCAACATAATTTTTTATGACTTTTATGAAATGTGCTTATAAACTAGTCTAATTGCTTGCAAAATCAATCCACAATTAAAATAACAAAACACAATCTTTTAGGACTTTTACTAAGTTTGCTTACAAACTAGTATAATGGTTTTAAACATTGATTCACATTTAGAATAACAAAACAAAATATTTTAAATCTATTATGAAGTGTGCTTATAATTAATAAAATGGTTTTCAAGACCAACCCACCCTCACCGTGAACAATAACATAACAAACAAAAGAAAATCTTCTAAGACTTTTGGAGGCGTGTTTACAAACTAGTGTAATGGTCTTAGAAAGATTAACCCAAGTTCATCTTGAATGATAACATAACAACCAAGACATAACATTCTAAGAAATCTTCTAGACGGGTGCTTAAAGACTGCTAGGTCTTAAAAGACTAACTCACCTTCAAATTGAACAATAACATAACAACCAAAACACAACAGTCTAAGAAGTCTTTTAGAGGTGTGCTTAAAGACTCGTAGATCTCAAAAGACTAACTCACCTTCAAATTGAACAATAACATAACAATTAAAACACAACATTCTAAGAAGTCTTCTAGAGGTGTGCTTAAAGACTAGTAGATCTTAAAACACTAACTCACCTTCACTTCGAACAATAACATAATACACAAAGGATAACCTTTTAGGACGTTTATATTTAATGTGCTTAAAGATCAATTAATATGGTTTAAAGAATAACCCATCTTCACCTTGAACAGTAACATAACAAATAAGTGACTCATCGCACAATGGATTTGCTCTCTTTGACAAGTTCAAGCAAAACCATGAGAGATGAACATAG
>Ga0116227_10008953_pt1 | contig 18475 bp, 10 predicted proteins | sample S1TSphgellanicum_FD_89693 | JGI IMG/M metagenome (GOLD analysis project Ga0116227, IMG submission 89693) | Host-associated microbial communities from peat moss isolated from Minnesota, USA - S1T2_Fb - Sphagnum magellanicum MG | ecosystem: Host-associated > Plants > Peat moss > Unclassified... | reverse complement strand
TTTTTTTTTTTATTTTTAAAAAAAAAAAAATTTTTTTTTTTTTTAATTTTGAATAATAAGAGTTTTTAATTAAAAAAAAAAAAAAAAAAATTTTTTTTTTAAAAAAAAAAGTTGGGGGGGGGGGGGGGGGGGGGGGGGGGGGCGGGGGAGGAGGGTGGAGTGCATTAAGAATGTAATTGTTACTTTTGGAACATGTTTTAAATACAACCATTTCTTATTGGTTGTATAATGCTAGTAACTAGAAAATCTTCTATTTTGGTTTATCCATAGGTATGTAAAACCAAGTCTAGTTTGGAAATGGACTAACCTATGAACTTTATTTGAAGAATTGAGAATTTGAAGTCTTGATATATGAAGAACCAGGTCATCCAAAATTGAACTATAAGTTCTCTCAAATTAAAAAATCCCTAAACTAGAACTAGGGTTCTTTTTAAAAAAATTGAAACTAAGGTTGGAGGTTCTCATATTGAAAAGTACGAACATGACAACATTGATTTACACGTCTTGTGAATTGATATTTTTTCACAAGCATCTTGTCATGAAATTTAACATACAATTTGAAAATGAGACAAATTAAAGGTCTATATTAGGCAAGTATCATGCTACATAGAGAAACTAATCAAGTTCGTTAACCTAAAATCTCAAAGGTTATTATCAACGAGGTCCTTGTAAGCAAGAAAAAATCCAAATCAAATACCAATATCTAGTATAAATACTTTAAGTATTGGTGTAACACTCACTATTAACAATAGTTGTGATAATTGAAATATTCCAATATTTTTATAATATTTCATTTAAATATTTAATGTCCTTCATTAAAATGACATATGGTATTTGAATATTCTTTTGGTAGTTATCAAAGGAAAAATTCAAATCTTTTAGTAATGTAACCATCTTTTGAACATAAGATAACAAAGTTCAATGTTGGAAAGAGATTTGAACATGTTATTCAACCAAGTTTCTTTAAAATGGAGTTGCATATGAGGATATTTGTTTTGTATTCAAATGACTCCAAACAAACTTGACCACAATATCCTTGGTGTGGAAACAAGTAAAATGTATGTAAAGGTCTTGACCTAAATTGCACATAACTAGGGAAACATAAAGCATAAGGTCAAGTTCAACATTCAAAGTTTGAACAATTATGTAACCACGTTCCCATTAATAGAAGTGAAATTTTTGTAACCTTGCAAGTTTCGAAATAAATTCCAACTAGGTTTTGCCAACTCTACTAAAACTTACATGTTGCCTTTCTAAATTAATAATAGATAGTTACATAGATAAATTATGGTATGTTAAGAAACATGAACATTTGATCTATTTCATATGCCATGTGAACTTAAACCAATAATAGTATCAAAATGCAAGCAAATATTCAAAACTCAAAATTTAAGTATGTGCTTATTTAATAGGATGAGTAAGTAGCTCCCAAAAGTTGTAAATGTTGGGCCAACAATCTTGTCATGAACATATTAAATGACAAAGCCTACCTCAACATTGCAATTGTATATTGTTAGTCCTTTAACACAATAATCAAGTAACAAATTGCACAATTATTTCTCATTGTGTTTCATATTTTTATTGGAAAAACTCAATGAAACAATACATGCATGCCATTATAAGAACAAAAGCTTGAACAAATCAACAAATAAAAACTAGCTTGAAATCCTGTGTCAAAATATCCATTGAAGTGTAAGCCAACTAGAGGAATGCATTTTTATGAACTCACTAAACTCTTGCCTAGATTAGTGGTATTGTGAGCAACCTTGGTAAACACTTGCACAAATCGATGCATCCACATCAATCATGTTTTTTGGTGTGTTTTCCTCTTTTCCAAATACTTCTTGCATTCTTGTTCTTTGCCACCTTGTAAATTGAATGCAACAATTTGCATTTTCAAATTTAAAAAATGAAAGTACACTATGGTGATCCCTTTTGGACACTTTTGGTTCCAATATTATAGTATTTAAGGTATTTAACATGTTTCAAAATGTGATGCATTTAATTTTGAGTTTAACTTTTGGTGTTTAGGGGTTATAATTTGAACTTTCACAAAGATAATGTCATCTAATGCCATATATATTATTTTCAAAAATTAATCTAAAGGAACTTGGGTCTATTTATGTATACACAGGTAAGCATAATATAACATGTTTTTCCTTTTAAATTGAACTAGTATTTAATTTCATCAATAATCCAAATACACATTAAATTTTCCTAAATATCCTTTTCATAATACTTTTCAACTTCCATTTGAAATGATCTTTTAGTCAAAATGTTAGTTTAACACATATTTATGGTAAATGCTTTGAAAAAGCCCTATTTGTGAAGTAAGAATTATCAAATTTCAACTAGTTAACAAACATGGTTCAAATTATGTGGAAACACATCTGGAATGGACATTACAATTTTCATAAGGTTAAAAATAATTTCAATCACTTTTGGAATATATTTTCATTTTTCAAGTATGTAAATAATTTTTTTTTGGGTCCAAATATATTCTAACCCACCATAATGGGTCCAAGCATGATTGGGGTACCCCCTTTGAAACATAAATATTCACTTTTAGGACTATCAAATTCACCATTTTTTTCATTTTTCCTATGACTTATCTTAGATTTCCCTTTTTTTTTCCTCATGTCAAATGAAATAATTTTGTTTCAAATTGTTATATAAGCATTTAGAATATATAGTATTTTCATTTATGAAAGTAAGAATAATAAAATTTATCCAATGTGGGCCATGTTCTATCAAAATGAAATAATTTTGGTTCAAAATTCCCAAAAATTTCACATTTTGAAACTTTTTACATTGCAATAAGGCACTTGGTTTTGTCACATTCATACATTTAATATACATTAGTACCTAAAGTGTTTGTGGTAAAAATCTCAAGCCAAAAGAAATTGTTTATACATTCATTATGAGTCCTTGAATTTTATTTTTCTCAAGAGACAAAGTCCTAGATTTTTTTCCAAGACTCGGTAAGAATCTTGAAACTTGTTCAAATTTGACATGCTATGCACATAATAGTACCTTAGTAATGTATTTATCCATGAAGAAAATCAAAATTTCAATATGAATGTACCATTAAACTACAACATATTCAAGTGAGGGGGTCCATTGGATATCAAAGAGATGGTCCTTTTTGGTACCCCAACCATGCTTTGACCCTAATATAAATAAATAATAATAGTTTTCTATTTGATTATCTTGTTTGGTTATTCTTTAACACAATATACAAAAACAAAATGAAATTCTTTCTTAATTTTGACATGGTTTAGGCTCAAATATGTAACACCCAAGAAAGAGATGCGATGTGATTACATAAAGGGGGCAACCATAGTGCACTTTCACCCAAAATAGGCTCCTCCATGCAAGGCACCAAGCTTGTCACTATATTGTATGGCATCCCTTCTTTCAAGATATTAACATGATATGATGACAAGAAAAATGATTAAGTTTTAATAGGTTGATTTTAAAGCATTTCCACAACACACTACACATCATATTTTAGATGAAAATTAGTAAACAAATTGCTTAAAAAGTTCAATAAAATGATTATGATTCAACATTTTTGTTCAATATGCAAAGGTTCGCAAAAGCCTTAACATAATATAACAAATTTTTTCTTGATCAATTAGTTGTATTCATTGGCCCAAATGCTTTTCATTAGTAGGGTTGAAGTTTTTATTGTCTCAAGTTCATGTTGATGGGTAGGGCTTGGAATTAGTAAATAAGCAATTTTGGATGAAAGAAATATTATTGCAAGGCCAAATGTTGAGTATGGGTGGAGTTGTTGCTTTTGATTTCAAAGTTGGTGATGACTTGGAGTAGACTTATATGAAAGATTTTATTTCGTACATGGACATTGCATGTTAATATTACTATTTGGTATTTGAATTTCACATCAAGTGCCATAGTTGAATAAAAACTTTCAATTCCAATTTTTTGTTTGGTCACCTTCAATCTATATTATATGGCTTCATACAATATAATTACACAATGTTGCTAATAGAAGATGCAAAATGACATCCATATGAATTAATAGAGATGGCTATTATGGAATTCATGGTAAAAGTCTAGCAAAAAGACCTTAAGGGTGATGGCTTAGTGGTATAACCCCTTTGTGGGACCTTGGGACTTCAAAAAGGTTTTAGGTTTAAACACATTAATGTGTAGGTGAAAGTTTTGACAACCCTTTGCCATTGAACTTGACTTGGGGATGCCAACAACTTGTTAGGTCGGGTTTGTTGTTGTGCTTTAAGAAAAGAATCTAGTAAAAATGGTGTAACTATGGTAGTCTACCAACATGGCACTTCATTCCAACAACATTAGAATAACAATAAAAGGAAATCTTCACCAAATAGGAAATAAACAATTGATTGGCTCAAAGGCAAAATATTATAAATGTAGTCAAGCGAACAAACAAAACAACACTCGTAGAAAATGGCCATTTTGCAATTGATCCATGCGACTAATTTTTAGTTACAAGCAACATTTACAACTAAAATCTTAATAGTCGCATTGACATTATTTGCAAATGACAACGAATTTTGGATGAAAGAAAAAATTAACAAAATATGCTTTCATCTTTTGACTAGTCATATACATATTGTCGTTTGCAACTAAGATGTGACTTTTTCGGTGAACAATGGGAACAAGTTATGTGTTGCCATGTGTTCTAGTTCTTAATAATTTAAAATATATTTTTTATAATTTGAAATAATCTAAGACATTTAATTTTTATGTTTGGATGGTTTAGATTGTGACACATGGTGCAATAGAAATTTTCCATGTGGCATATTAATTGAAAACTTCCAAATTAAAATTAAATTAATATTTAGGTATGTAGGTTGAATTAAGTACCTACCTACCCATCTAGGATAAACACTTATCTAGATAGGACTTATTTACCTACTTAGGCAAAATACTTATTTAGGTAGGTAAGTAGGTAGAAAAATAAGTAGGTCAATTAAGGAAATAGGTAGTTAAGTGTAAGTACATGAATATTTTTATTTTATTTTGGGTTAAGTTGTTTTTATTGACTCATCCCATATGCCCATTTTTTAAAATATGAAAATGTAAGACAAAACACCTTGTTTATATACTTTTCAAGATGAGAATGAAAGTTAAAACATTTGGGATAAAAATTTCAATTACAAGTCGTTTGCGATTAAACATTTTTAGTTGCAAACTACTTGCAACTAAAAAAATTTATCTCATATGTTTTTGCTTTCATTCTCATTTTCAAAAGTATATAATTAAGTTGGTAAATGACAAATAACTAGCTAATTAGTTAGCTAACTAATTAACTAGTTAAATAATAAAATGACTGATTATTTAATGAATATAATATAAAAAATAAATTTATAAAATTTATAAATAATTAATAAACAACTAAACTAGAAACTAACTAATTCATTTTATAAATTATCCAACTAACTAATTATTTATAATAATAATCATCAATATCTTATGAATGTGAATTAATTATATTATTAGTTAGTACTAAATATTACTTAATTTATTAGCTAGATAAATAGTAATAATATTCTATTTTAAATATATATTAATTATAATAATCTATCAACCAATTTAATTAAATAGTAATTGGCTAATATTGAAATAATTAGCTAATTATTAATCACTAATAAATTATTATTTCGTAACCAAAAAAATAATTATGATAATTGACCTATTCAATATTGAGTAGTAGTTTTTTATATCTAATAATATAATTAAAACCTAACCTAGGCTAACAATTTTATTATAATTATTCCCATTATTATTTTCATATATATATATACATATAATAACATTAATTCAATTATTATTGTAGTTAGTTGCTAGCCAAGGATAACTATTTTATTTTTATTATTCATATTATTACTTCACTCATTAAAGCTATTTATGAACTATTACAATAAATATTTATATTTCTAGTAAGTATATTTTTCCTTCAAAAATAATTTCTGCATTTGTATAATAATTTATTATATTTCCATTCCAACTAATACAATAATTATTATAAAATAATAAAACTGAAAATAAAAATGATACATCAGTAATTTATTATAATCATTGAAAAATTAAAAATTAATAAATATCAATTAAAAATTTGAAATATAAAAACTTAAAACTATATATTAATATTTCATAGTAATTATTATATTAATATAATAATAATTTATAATTTAATAATAATAATAATAATGTAATTTGTAGCTAGCCTAGGTTAGTTATTATTATTATATATTATATATTATATATTATTATGTCTCTTGTTGGAGTTATTATGATTTATTTATAATTAATTTTTCATTTTTAATAAATAAAAATTAATTATTAATAAGGAAATTAATAATTTTAGTAATAATAATGTAATATAATAAGTTTTTCACAATTACTTCAATAATTATATAATTATTTTTCCTATCATTCTAATATCATCATCATCATCATCATCATCATCATCATCATTATGTAATAAAATATTACTATTTAAAATTTTAATAAAAGATAATACTGAAATTTAGTTTTTTTATCACATGTAATAATAATAATAATATATTTCATTTTTAATCATTTTAAGAAGTATAATAACATGGTTTGGATAAACTTGTAATATGGGCACAATATATTTAGCAAATATCTTACATAAAAGTTTAATATACTCAAAATATACACTATTTAGTGTAACCATAATATCAAAGTCATTTGTGTTGATAATAATATTTGAATACACATAAAATATGGTTGTTCATATAATTTCAAAATATACATTTATAAATCCTAATACACCCAATTATATTCTTTAGAATTCATAAAATACACCTTTGTACACTCATAGGGTTGCAACTAAATTGGTCACATTTGCAACTTATGGGACATAAATTGTTCTTTTTGGATGAAAACTAAACTAAATGTTCATATGGAAAGATGAACACTAAAATAGTTGCAAACTAGTTGCACTATAGTCGCAAATATGACCAACACAAGAAATAGTTGCAAAAATCTCCAAATGTAGTTACAAATAATTAATAATCACATGTAGTCATAAATAGAGTGGTTACATTTTGGCCAGTTTCTATTAGTGAAAAGAAGGCATGTAGGTCATGAGAATTTACTTCCATTTTTTCCAAACAACATGCAAAAAAGAAAAGAAAAAGGTGCAACCAATTTTTTAAGTAAAATTTACAATTTACTTAAATGCAAATAAGGTGCTTAAAATTGATCATGTTAATATACCTAGAATATTTTCAATTTTAATGAAATAATCTCCTCATATTCTATTATTTCACAACATAACAAAAAATGCCCCTTTATGTCACATGTTTCATAATATATAAAGAGAGTCTTCCCAAGGGCATGTTATATGACCTTTCAGAAAAAAAATTCACTTTTCCACCCTAAGGTGAAACTCTTTTGTCTCCTTTAGTTGGTCCTTTTCAAGCTCCATCCATATGCACTCCATGGCACCCCATGAAAAAAACCCATGTTGGTCATTCCCCCGTGGCAAATTAAATATTCATGGAAACTTGTAGGACATGTCAAATGTGTTATTTGTGTTGCATTCAATGAAAGTTTTAGTCATTGAAGAAAAGGAAACATAAATCAAGTTGCATGCACACATAAAATAGAAAAGTGATTGTGTAGTACATTTTAGTTTATGGAACAACTTTGATGAAAAAACAAGTTCAACAAACTCATGGATCCAACTTGAAATGCTACATGGTAAAGTCTAGACTCTATATTGTAGATGCAACAAAATTTGGACAACAAAGGACAAAAACAATATTTATCTAGAAATATTGAACTAAAATTTCAACTTTATGCAACCATATTGTATTTTTGATGTTGCAAAACAATAGTTTTTGGTCAACATGGTCCTTCTCATTGTGGAATGTTTAATATTATATCGTCAATGTGCAAGAATCCATGGCTTAGGTGTTTAGTATTATAATGCAACTCTAAAGTGAACTCTCTTCATGTAAAGTTTTGGTGAAAAAACATATGCCATCAACATTCATAAAAACTATGGAATTTTATGTATTTATAATGTCTATAAATTGTGGAACATTAAGTATCATGTTCATCTCTAGATGTCAATGACTTTGTTGCAATTTAGTGGTTGATTTCATTGATGATTGCTAGGTATTGTAACCTATTACAATAGGGTTGTTTGAAACTCTTAATACTTGTAGAGTAACACTTCATGCAAAGATTGTTCAAACATTCTTATTTTTTAAGCAATAAGATTATTGTTAATGTGAAAGGTAAAAGGAACAATTTAAACATTTATGAAATTGTTTTGTTTATTATGACAAGTTGCAAGATTTTGGAGTTAGTAATGTTTTTTGCGAGTACTTGCTTTGGTCACTTATAGAGTTTGAAATGTGCCAATATGCAACAATTGTCAAGGGAAAGTGTGCCAATTCATGAAAGGAGAGTCTATAAGGTACAACAACCTTATGTTACAAAAGATAGTTACATGGGTCTTAAGAAGATTCTTCTTAAGACCCATAATAAGGGCACCAAGAATATAACAAGACATGTTTATGAGTTGGTTCCTTGACAAGGAAGTTCATTTGACCACCATCAAGATGTGTTTTCTTTCTAGGGTTATATTTTTTTCATAAAAATTAAGAGTATGCAAATGCCACCAACATTTGATATCATCTTCAAGGTCTTTGATCACAAGTTACGGTACCAAATAAGTTCACATGGGTGATTACAATGGAAGTAAGCAAGCCTTTTCATCCTTTGCAATGTATTTGTACCAAACCAAAGGATATTTGTTACTATTAATTAGACATGCTTTCACTACGCCAAAACATGACAAATATGACTACACCCATGATTGGGTTTGTAGTCGTAAACCATTCATGACTTCATGACTATGTAGTGAATATGGACACACCGCTTATCCACTAGTTGTATTTTTTTCCTAATCATAAATGCCATTGAATATATTATACATTTAGTTCAATTTAATCCAACCATTTGGTAGGTAAGCATAGGTAGGTAGGTAGGATCTTATTTGTTTTTTTTGGTGACAAGCCTTTTTTATTGGCTCATCACAAGTAATATTTGCATTTTGCATATATTTGGTGCATATATTGTGTGTAGACCAATACTTTTTCACCTAGTTATATAGTTTCCAAAGTTGAACTTGTTGACAAAGGATATGGGATAAATTTACAACATTATCTCGCATCATCCTTGTCACATACAAAAGTACCCAGCTTTGACCATTATTATATTTTTCATACTTTTTCCTAATGAAAATAAATAAATTTCATTTAAAAATATTTTTCCAATATCTACACATCTATAAAAAGAAATTTAACAAAAGTATAAAGTAATTTGATTGAAATTGCATTTGAATCTTCATTATTTCATACATTTGAACAAGAATGATATCTTGAAGATTTGTTTTTCATAAAACAAATTGTATATATACCACCTTTTAAAAATATAATGAATCAATAAAAATGGTATAAGTGTTGCGTTATATTTATTTTTAATTTAAAAAAATTTAAAATAAAATATGTTATCTATGAAACATATAATATTATTTTCAACATTTGAAATTTTTATACAAAGTATTATAATTATTTAAAACTCATAATTATTATTTTGTACACATATATTTTTTTATTTCATAATTTTTATCAAATTTTATTGTGAGTAGTAAATTTAAAACTTTTTAAAAAATTCATTAAATGTGATTTACTATATAAAAATATATAAAAATTCCATTTTTTGTGACCAAATATTTTGATAAATTACTAAAGATCAAATTATATATATTTTGTTACCCATCACATGGAAACATGGAAAACAATGCCATTTTCAGGCATGTGGATTTCTTTTGAAATTCATTGGATATCACTAATAAGAATATATTCCATTCTTTAATGTCAAAAAATCCAAAAGAAATTTCATTTAAATAACCATTTGAACAAGAGTTTCAATGTAAAATTTTTAATTACATTTTAAAACATCAATTTATTTATTTAATTATAAGGTTTTGAAAACTTTGGCAATTTGTTTTCCTTTTTTTGGGGATTTTCTTAAAAAATGAAAAAACATTCCCCAAAATTTGTTTTAGCCACTATCCATAAATTCACATTAAATAATTAGTGACTCTAAGGCAAAAGTTCTAAAAATTATAAGGTATTAGTTGTTTATGTGTGCATTAATTATGTGTTTGATCATATACAAGTTTATAGTATGCTTATTGGTACATATATTTACCTTTTAGTTTTTTCCTTTTAATTTTTTTTAATGTTTGAAATCGTATATTATTAAATAATTATATGGCGTTCATGAATAAGATTTTTAATCATGTATTCGTATCCATGAAGACTTTTAATCATGTAATCATATCTATGGTTACAAAAATATGACTATGCACAAAAACATGGCATATATGACTATATGATTATAAATGGTCATTAGTCATATTTGTCATACTTATAAATGTTAAGTTTTGGTGTAGTGTTTGGTCATAATAACGCCTAATTTTATTAAGTTAAATGATAATTTCAAATGATGGTTGTTATAATACCACTTCTAGAGTGCAAAGATATTGATTTAAAGCTTGCTATTTTGTATGATGGTATGGTAAGTATAACAATGAATGTTCTCATTCCATGTTTTGATTTTGTAGTAATTTCTTTTGAAGGCACACAACCATCATGTTGAACCTTCTATATATATATAGGGGGCTCCAATGTTTGTAAACATATGTTGATTGAAATGTGTTAAACACAAAATTAATGATCATTAACACCTTAACCTGGGTCACCCCTTTACCCCCTTGGAGATCATTAAAGGGGGGAGTCACAACTTATTACTCACTTCCATTCCCCTTTTCCTTGCTTTTGCCTTAATAAGTTCCAAACTAATTCCAAGTCAATCCTTTCTAAACATCATTTCTTATAATGATAGTCTTAATTTAACCAAAGCCAAATTAAATCATCTTCTTCTAACAACTTTCTTCCTTTTCTCTTGGTTATATTTTCCTTCTTCTATTTGCTGCAGACAGCAACCCTCCCTTTTTTTCTAACCATTTTTTTTTCTTAATTACATTTTCCTTTTGTTGTTTACTGTAGACAACAACCCTACCTCCTCTTTTAACCACTTTCTTCCTTTTCTTTTGGTTATATTTTCCTTTTCTTATGGTCATATTTTCCTTTTCTTATCTACTGCATACAACAACCTTCCTTATTCTTTTAACCACTTTCTTCATTTTTTTTTGGTTATATTTTCCTTCTCCTATCTGTTGTATATGTCTATTATGGACAACAACTCTACCTCTTCTTCTAATGACTTTCTTATTTTTTTTCTTGGTTATAATGCCTTTCTCTGTTTGTTGTAAACAACAATCCTATTTCTCTCTAACAATCCTTTCTTCTTTCACTTAATTAGCTACAACCTTAACCTAAGCATATTCATACAAGCATCATCACTCATGAAATCTAACAAGTTTTTACACACAACAATTTTCACATCTTCAAAAAGATATTATAATGTATTACTTTTAGTTTCGAGCACTCCCACTTCTTACTCTAGCTATCTCATAACTTGGCGTCTATATTGCCTTCGCTTGCTACACATCTTATTTCTACAACTATTTACACCTCCAAAGCTTTATGTTTTGCCCCAAAACAACCTTTCACATATTCTCTCTATGGGACAACCCGCCCTTAGTTCATGGTTTCTCTTGCCTTCACAAGAAAATAGACCATCATTTTCTTGTTCTTAGGCCAACAATAACACTCTTTAGCTTTGCCCTTTTCTATTCCTATTTCCTTACTTTAGCAATAGTTCCAAGTACCTTTTCTTGACCATTTGCCTCTAATCACCATACTCATGAAGTGTCCCCATTTGAACAATTGCCACCCCACCACTTGATGATCTTGCTTCTAGTCTTTAGAGAGTATGTTTATTTGATTGTCTCTTGAGAAGCTTGTTCCTTCATGATGCTCCAACCTTTTTCTTTCACCTAGTTCACTTTCTCATGATGCGCTAAGACCCCCCTCCCATCCTTACAACAATCATCATCATTCCTCCCTCCTCACACCCCTTCATGTTGCACGCATTTAAGAAGATGAAAGAAAGGCCAACATCAATTCCCTTTCCACTCAATTCCATGGAGATGCGATTATCATTCTCCTACCCTAACCTTAATTGCTAGCAACTTTTGGGAAGCATACTCCCCCATTCGGACCTCCTTATCTAACAAGTTTGGCCAGTCTCAGACACGGATAAGGTAACCCAACTTTATCCTAATCCAACCAACGTACTCCTCCCCTCACCCTAATTAGGCCACCCACCCATTTAGTCCTACTAAGATAAGGCCATATGCACTAACCTACCCCCTTAGACTTTATGGTTAACCTTAAAGCTTCCTTAGTTGTACTACCCTTCCTAATCAAATTTGGGTCCAACAAAATGTAGCCCAAATCATAGTGCAAAATTAGAACAAATATGTAATTTTTCTTCTTTTGCCAATGAGAGCGTTTGGAACTTCAACAACACAACATTGAACAATAGTAACTTTGCTACACTTATCTCAAAATAACTTTTAATAATTCAATTTTTGGCTCAAAAACCTCCCCAAAAAAGGAAACAAAAGGCTTGCTTGAGGAAAAATTAACTTTAAAGTTTAGTTGTAGAAAGTGATGAGGTTGTTGACCCTTTGGCTTGGTGCAAGAAAAATGATACTTGATTTCTTGTAGTTGGATTCCCAACATGTTAATGTCTTTTGGTTCCAAGTTCACAAATTGAAGCAAAATCTCTTTTCAATATTCCAAAGATCTTGACAACACTATGTCATTACAGATTTGGCTTGAATAACTTGGACAAGTGCTTGTGATGATTTACAAAAGTTGGACTGCAAATAATCACTTGGACACAACTATAGCTAAAGAAAGATCTGACATAGTTTTTTTTTAAAAACTATGCAAAATTAGTTGATCTGAAAATGGAGAAGAGTTCATTGAGTCTAGTTTCTCTGAGGAGTTAATTAATGAGGTAGTTTAGTACATATATTTATTGGCAAGTAGTTGATCATTGAGCCTAAGTCACTTGAAAAACATTGAATATGGATTTGAGTAATTTGTAATGGAGGTATGCATGTTCAAGTGCCAGTTTTTTTGTATTTTGTTGTATGCACGATAGAGCTATCTTTAGCTTTCCTAGCATTTTTGCAGATAGTTATATGCTTTATTGGTAAATTGTGGTCAAAGTTTCAGTCTCATTGGTTTGTGTTATGCACTTGCTTTACATGGCTTGGATGTGTGGGTGCAAGAATTCAGAAGGTGGTTGTGGTCAGTGGGTTTGCTTTTTTTTGTTTTGATAACTTTGCTTTGACTAGTTTGTTGTGCTCTCTCTCTCATTGTGTTTCTCCTTTTTTTTGGTTTGTTGTTCGCAACGTTTAAAGTCAAAGTAACAGGAATGAGGCACTAATGTTATAGTTGTACATAGGGGTGAGGTGGTTTGGGCTTGGAAGGCAATTGTGTGTGTTTAGAGAGGTCAATTGTCTTGGCTTCCTCCTCACATAGATAGGGGACCTGGGAGCTTGTTCCCATCCTTTCAAGGAGCAATCAATTCACTTCTGATCTTTGCATCCCTCCGCACAATTGAAGAGCGTTGATCTGAGAATTCATCACTTTAACAAATGATGCCCACATTAAATCTATCTCCAGAATTGAAACGATCAAGCCATAGTTTGACAATCTCAGTAAGTGTAGACTGTTAAACCAAAGATGGCAAATCTACACATTTCATTACAAGCTAGGAGGCAAATTGTTGCATGGTTCTTGGGTGGCTGGAATGCTCAAGTTGTGTTTCAACCAAGTAAGGGCAGTGACAAGAAGCAGAGGCTGAGGTGTTAAAATGCAGTGTTTCTGTCCAACATGGATATCTGATCTTGTGTTGCTTGGCAGCTTTGCATGTACTTGCATGAATTGGGATCCATCTGCACTTCAATTTAGCATCTCATCCTGCCATATTACCAATTTTCAAGTCCTCACATTAGCCACATTACTTGCAGTGAAACCCATAAATTTTCACTTTCGCTATTAACAAGATGATGTAGTGCACCAATCATCCTTCTATGTAGATCTCATGTGATCATGCTTTTCTATGACACAGACAGGTACAGTATGAACTACCACATCACAACAAAAGTTTCTGCAGAATACAACAGTCACCATCCTAAGTTGAATCACAATGAGCACATGATAGATGCCATCCAATAAGCCATTGTTCTCTGACAATGGGTTCCCCAAATGTCTGTGTTCATAAGGTATTGAGAACGTCTCCATAACTAAAATAAAGTCAATGAACAGGGACATGACCCGATAGTAACGTTATAGTGATTTCAGATCTATTCTGTATCAGTCAGTTGACAAGAAAGAGGATGAAAAAGGAATCTCAATAAACCATGGCTGAAAAGGCCTCCTACCTCAAGCCCGGGAACAACCTGGGCAGAGGAAAATTGCACAATTCCCTGTCAATCCAACTCAATGGAACTGAACATTTCTTACAAAGACAATGGGGCCCTAAATCTCTAGACTGGAATCCAAGAATAAATCTGGCTGAAACAACATGTACTACCTCAAACCCAGAAACTGTATGGGCACAAATACCACAATCTCATGTACATCCAACTTGTTCAAACTGAAAATTTACCAAAAGGACCATGGGCTGGGCACATATTTCAAATTCAATTCCCACAAAATCTACCATAACAAAGCCAACAAGGCAGATGTCGACTGAGAATTGTTGCTGAGTAGTATTGACTTGAACGAGATATGAATTGATCGAGCAGACTGCATTGTCCTTCCACCATCTGAGAGAGGACAGCTCTTATTTCACAATTCACAATTCACCAATGGAGGATGCTTACTTACAGAACCCTACATGGCAATCTAACACAAATAGTAAACAAGGAAAATGTCTATTTCCTGGAAATAATGACAGCATCTCCAATCAGAATGGACAATTTTAGAAAGACAGCGAAGGAAAAACCATGAAGTGCCTACTACAAGTGCATAGCATGGTCTCCTAAAGCAAACATCTTGTGACAAAAGTTTTCTTCTCAACTACACACAACAAGATTTTCAAAAAATACAGATAATGGAGAGAAGCAAGAGCTCCACATTGTCATCATATAGTACATGATCCTGCCATGCTGCAGACTCACATGATCTAGGACAAACAGCATATTGGGATAAAACAAAAAACATATGCCTGGACTAACCAAACATCATTTCAGACAACAAGGAATAACTAGGAACACATATACCTATGAAATTGAAGAGGAATTGCTGTGACAACAATTTAACACAACAATGAGTGCAGTCTCAACCTTATGAGATTCACTCATAGTGTGTCAGACCATCACCTTCATCAGAAATAGCAGTGACAACCGCCATGACTACCCACTGACTTCATCAGCTCCCAAAAGTGGGTGTAGATAAGCATACAGTGTTCAGCCCAAAGTCTGGACAAATCATAACTAGGAATAAGTAGGAACATGTGTAAAAGTAATGAGAAGCAAAAATGGGCAATCCTAAGAACACACACACAGAAATGGGACAAACCATTCTCAGAAATCAACATTGGTACCGGGAGGAAGGTCAAGCCCATAAACTTAGTGAATAATTTTTTCTCTCTTTGATTGTTTCTAGCACATATCCTTTACTTCACAAAGTCTACGATGCCCTCTGGATTCTAGGTATCTGAACTTTTTTGTGCTTTAAATTGACACCTTCAGGTCTTTCTCAGCCCTGAAACCAAACCGACTGACTAAATGGGCATGAATGCTTCCCTAAACCCAAAACCTTCAAACCTGGCAGTTGGGAAAGAATGTCCATGCAAGTCTCAGGAACACTTATGGAGAGTTTGGTTGGATGTGGGGACTTATTAACTTGTGGGACTCATGAAAATGGAAAACATGGAAAAACAATTCAAGAGACTTCTCAAAGCTTGTGGAGCTGGGTGAAATTGCTATAACACAAGAACTTTTGGAGGTTTGCAAAAATTCTGCAAATATAGGACCTACAAGAAGTTCAAACATCCTCTGTGGCAACAAAGGGGGTACACAATGCCAGAGAATTAACCTATGATGAGAGTTGAGCCTGGTAGATTTTGATGCTAGTGGCACGGGAGATGAACTGCTCTCGAGACAGCACACGCACCTGCTTCAGGTAAGCATCAACAGGAATAGCACCTTCTTGGGCTGCTTTATCAAGTGAGTAGAGAATGTCTTCAATGGAAAAATCAGCTGCATTGCATTCCAATAGTTGCTTTGAGAGAGCATCAGCTGGCTCAAAAACATCATCAATGTCAACTTGTGTGAGTCCTTTGTCATTTGCCTTCAACCAAGATTCAAGAACATCTGTGTTGGTTAATATCAGTTGAAGCTGGTTTTCCAGACCCTCCTTCTCTTGCACCAGTTCACGTACCCCTTTCTGAAGTTGCCCTGCTCTCTCACCCAGTAAAGCCTGGAGCCAATAAAACAAACCCCTCAGCAACTACATAAACAGGAAGGTTTAAGGTGAAGTTCAGGACTGGGCAGGCTTCAAGACTTTCAGATCGAGATCAAGGATTGAATAACAATCAGGGGTGCTTACAACTTTAAATTTCAGGAATACAGATTCACAAAAGGGTGCCGAGATCATACTTTGAAGGTTGCAGAATAGGAGCTAGTCCCTCATTCCAGCACCCATAGATCCACTTCAAGAGGGAATGATTAAGCATTGTGTTTGATAAGCAACATCAGATAATAATTGAAAAAGCTTGGAGCTCTTATCTAAGGATATCTTTATCTTATTCCATTGTTATCTTATCTATGTGATTGCAGAGAAAACTCGACAACAAAGTTCTCAAGAGTGGCTATGTTCTCCACAGAAGGTAAGAATCTCTTCATTTTTATCTGTTTGCAAAACTGAGCCAGGAGAAAAGGCTCTTCATGAAACTCTGGAACTGGAACCTAAAAGTTGAATGGAAGCTGTCCTCTGAGAATACAATAAGCACAAAAAACTCATGGGATCTTCTGAAGACCCAATTTTGGTAGATTTTTGCTATACAAATGACAAGGACGAATGAAATCTCAACACTCATGAGATGCCCTTGTGCAAATTGATTTGGATGGACAGGAAAATGGCAGTTATGGTGAAAAATATAGACCTGGGTGTTGAACAGTCTGTCCATCTCAGTGTTCCGATCCTGCATCAGGGCTTGTGTGTCATGATGAAGACGATCAGAAAGTGTATTAATCAATGACCACTTATAAGCCTCTGAGGGTTCATCAGTTCTTGGAGGGGGCTGGGAATTCTGGTATGGTGGATATGAAGGCCTGGATGTTGGCTGAACAGGAGGATGTAAACCTGATGACAACATAGATGGTGGTGGCATTTGCCCTCCGGTATGCATGGGGTTCATGAATGGAGAGGTAGACTGTGGCAGATGGCTACTCATTGGTGCTGGTGGAAGTCTAGAATACAAAGGTGGATCATTACCAAAAAGAAGTGACAGACTTTGTACCAATTCAACAAGATTTGAGCGTGGATAAACCCATGCTTGTAAGTATGGAGCTGACACCATACCAGAAGGGTTAACATAAGGGTGCCGGGGTTTGATAATCATGTCCCGGGTAGGTGTAACAAATACTAGGGGGCAATTACGGGGGTAGGATTCAAGGAGCCACATGGTGATAGGGATGTTATACATTACATCCTGATAACACATGGGGATAGTTCCATCAGCTTGCAGTAAATTGCTCGTCCGCCCATCATTGTGTGTGAAGATTGCTGTTTTCACCTGAAAAAAAAGAAAAATACCAATCTTAGTCAAGAACACACCTATGAACACCTCACTCACAACTTATTTAAGCTATACCCATTTACCAACAAGAATCCTATGACAAACCCATCACCAATGAAAGACCTGCCAGCCATTCACACAATTGGTCAAAACCACTGCCACTGCAAATATGTGGGAATGTTGACCTCCTCTTCAAATGACCACTTCTGCAACAAATATCTATCAACTGCTTCAATAGGTGGGTGGGTCATGCTTGCCAATTTAGGTTAGGATGAGAAAAATCCTGTTTTTGAACCCAGAAGACCTTGGTTCCAAAGTTCCTAACTTTCAACAGTGTAAGCCTATAGACTCATGAGCACAACTTTCCGATGGCCAAGCCAATAATATTGAAGACAGCATCAAAAGGGAAGTTACAGACAATATCACAATATCAAAGCATCAAAAACAAAAGTAAACCCCGCTTTCCAAAAACTCTTCCAAAAGTAAAGAGCATCCTCACCCCCCCCCCCCCCCCCCCCCCCCCCCCCCACCCCCACCCCCCCAAAACAAAACAAAAAAAAAACAAAAAAAAAGAACGAGAGATAAAAAAAATAAATTTCTATTCAACAACCCAAGAAACACAGAACCGAGG
>Ga0116227_10008951_pt1 | contig 18476 bp, 15 predicted proteins | sample S1TSphgellanicum_FD_89693 | JGI IMG/M metagenome (GOLD analysis project Ga0116227, IMG submission 89693) | Host-associated microbial communities from peat moss isolated from Minnesota, USA - S1T2_Fb - Sphagnum magellanicum MG | ecosystem: Host-associated > Plants > Peat moss > Unclassified... | reverse complement strand
CGCTGGGGCCCGCGCTGATCACCGCGCGGCGAAGGTGCAGGGCCTGAAAACCCTCAGGCCACGCGCCTGATCCGGCCAAAGCGGGTCGAACCGCCAGAGGTGATATCGCCCGCGCGGAACCGTGCCAGCTCCTGCATCAGCGCATCGGACTGGGCAGCCAGCCCGCGCGCCGCGCCGCTGGTTTCTTCCGAGGCGGCGGCATTGCCCTGCGTGATCTGGTGCATTTCGCTGACCGTGCCATTGGCCGCGCGCAGGCGCCCCGCCTGATCGTTGGTGTCGCGGGCGATCCGGCTCATCACCTCGCTGATCTGGGCGACACCCTCGGCAATGTTGAGCAGAGCCTCGCCGGTCTGTGTGACCAGCGTCACGCCCTGCGCCACCTGCGTGGCCGAGCCCGCGATGCGCCCCTTGATGTCGCGCGCCGCATCGGCGCTGCGCTGGGCCAGCGCGCGCACTTCGGTGGCGACCACGGCAAAGCCGCGTCCGGCCTCACCAGCCCGTGCCGCCTCGACCCCGGCATTGAGCGCCAGCAGATTGGTCTGGAACGCAATGCCGTCGATCACGCTGACGATGGCGGCGATCTCGCGCGAGGAATGCTCGATGGCGGCCATCGCCTCCACCGTGCTGGACATCACCGCGCTGGAATCCTCGGCCTGCCGCCGTGTCTCGCTCACCAGCGCATTGGCCTGCGTCGCGGCATCGGCCGATTGCGCGATGGCCGCGCCGATCTGACCCAAAGCCTCGACCGTGGCCTCAGCCTTGAGCGACTGCACCGCGGCCCGGCTGGAGGCATCCTGCGCCGCCTGCTGGATATCCTCGGCACTGCGGGCCACCAGCTCGGCGGTCTGCTGCACCTTGCCCATCGAGGCCGCGAAAGCATCGGCGGTGTTGTTGAAGCTCTCGCGCAGCCCCTCGTAATCGGGGCGGAAGGGGCGCGACAGATGGCAGGTGAGATTCCCGCGCGACAATTCGCCCAGACCATGGCGCAGATCGTCGATCACCGCCGAGGTTTCGGCCAGATTCTGGATCATCACCAGAATGGACTCCACCCCATCCAGCTCGGCAGGGATCAGCGTCACCAGAATGCGCACCGGATTGCCATGCGGATCGAGGTTGAGCCATTCGAAGCGCGCCACACCGTTCTCACGCGCTTCCTGCTGCAGTTCGGCGACATGAACAGCGGAAGGGCGCCCGTCGCTCTGCACCGGCGCGGAAAAATCCTGTGGCGTGCGGCCCAGGATCTCCTCGCGGCTGTAACCGTAGATCGCGGCGCAGGCCTGATTGCAGGCGGCAAAGACGCCATGCTGGATCAGCAGCAACCCATCGGGCGACCGGTCGAACAGCGCCCAGGCGAGGCTCATTTCGAGGGACGGCTTCTCCTTGCGCCAGAACATGCTCGCGATCACCTGCTTGCGGATATGCGCGGGCAGCTTACGGCAGTCTGGTAAAAGGGTTTCGCCCCCAGCCTAGGGACATACCACAGTCCCGCGCCCGCCCTATTGGCTGCGCGCGGGCGGCAGGGTCTGCGTGTCGAACACCTTCTGCTGCTCGGGGGTGAGCGTGGCGTAGAAGCTCTTGAGCGCCTGCGCCTGCTGGTGGAGGTCGACCAGCTCCTGCTTCATCTCGGCCTCCATCAGATCCATGCGCTGCGGCGCGGAGACTTTGGGGAACAGGGCGGCGGCACTGCGCCGCCGCTCCTGCGCGTGGTTGGGCTCGGCGGTCTGCTTGCGATAGGCCTCCCAGCCCACCTCCTGCTGAGGCGTGAGACGCAGATAGTCATGCAGCTTCTGCTCGGGCGTCAGGCCGACGGTCTGGCTGGAGGCCGGGGCGGCACAGGCCACCATGGCACCCAGCGCCGCCGCCAGCATCGAAGCGCCCCCTTTGACCCACCGCTTACTGGCAGCCATTGGTGGCGACCCAGTGATACTGCTGATCGGCGCCCCATTGCCAGTTGCCGCAAGCCGCGGCCGGCGGCGCAGCGCCATTGGTGTTGGGCGCATAATCATTGACCGAACCCTGCGCCTGCACCGGGGGCGCCTCATCCGGGGCGGGCTCCGTCTCGTAATAGGTGCCGGGATAGTCACCGTAATAGCCATAGCCCGGCCAGCCCCACAGCCATGGGTCGCCATAGATGCCATAATCCCAGCCCCAGCCGGGATAGCCACGCCATCCGCCGCCCCAGCCATAACCGCCGCGATAGACCACACCGCCACGATAGCCGCCGCGGTAAACACCGCCGCCGTGATAGACACCGCCGCCACGGAAGCCACCGCCACCGCCACCGCCACCGCCGCGAAAACCGCCGCCGCCCCGGAAACCGCCACCTCCACCCATATGCGCCCCGCCGCCGCCATGGCCGCCGCCTCCGCGTTGGGCCTGAGCGGCAACCGGCGCGCAGATCAGCGCCAGACCCGCGATCATGCTTGCGACATGGCCCGCCAGAATTTTCATGTTTGCTTCCTTTCAAATCAGGGCGTTGACGGCGAAGGTCCGTTTGGGGTCCGTCCTGGGAAGCCATAGCGGGGATCGTCGGTGGCGCTTGGGGTCGATGCAACACATCAATTGGGCGGCTCTGGCCGGATCGCCCTGTCAGGATGGCGGGGAGGCGCGGCTGGAACCAGCGCACATTGTTGCAAACCAAGTGTTAACCTTGGCTGACTCGGCAGCGTGGGCGGGCGATAAAATCACGCCATTCCTGCCCTTTGCGCAACAAAGACGGCCCGTGAAAAGAACCGGAACGTAACTCCTATTCATCGACTAGGGTATAAACAATTTCTATGGCGCGGAAAAGCGCCCCGCCCCTTCATAAGCAATGCAAATATAGTGCTGCGGCGCCATGACATCGAAGCGGCAGGCCAGTCGATGCTACGCCTCCGCCTTTAGATGCCACCAAACATTGAAAACATCAGGCCTGATCCATCACAAGGGGGCGACAGTTCTTCGATGGAGTATCCTCATAAAATCACGTTCTGCCCGACACCATCCGTCAGCACTTTATGATTTTGGGTCATAATGAATTATAATCGGTTCCACATCCGTCATTTCCGCCGACTTTTCGCCCAACCAAGGACGAATGGAGGCATTGATGACCGCAAGACACAAGAAGGTCGCACGACAATTTACATTGCTGGCGGCAAGCACGCTGACGCTGGCAGCGCAGGCCGCACTGGCCAACACGGCACCCGCCGACCCTGCCCCCGCGACCAACGCCGGGGATGACACCGGCTCGGCCATCATCGTCACCGGCACCCGGGCGCGCGGCATCACCCAGGCCGAAAGCCCCACGCCGATCAAGGTGCTCGACAGCAGCGCGCTGGGCAAGGTCGGCCAGCCCAGCGTCACGCAGGAACTGGCGCAGCTCATCCCCTCCTTCAGCGCCCAGAACTTCGGCGGCAACACCTCCAACCTGACCTTGAGCGCCCGCCTGCGCGGCCTCAGCCCCAATCACACGCTGGTGCTGGTGAACGGCAAGCGGCGCCACGGCACCGCCAATTTCGGCGTCAGCGGCGGCGCCTTCGGCGGCAGCGCGGCGGCCGACCTCGACCTTATCAGCCCGGAATCGATCGACCATATCGAGGTGCTGGAACAGGGCGCCGCCGCGCAATATGGCTCGGACGCCATTGCCGGCGTCATCAACATCATCCTGAAAAACAAGGACCATGGCGGCACGCTGGATGGCAGCGTCGGCTCCTATTACGACACGGGCGGGCTGACCGGGGGCGTGGGTCTCAATCTGGGGACCAAGCTGGGGGACCGGGGCTTCCTCAACATCACCGCCTTCCACCGCTATCACGATTACAGCGTGACCAGCGGGCTGGACAAGCGGGTGGTGGATTCGGGTGGCAATCTGCTCTCCACGCTCAGCCCGGCGCAAAAGGCGCTCTACAGCGCGCTGCCCGGCTTCCCCAACGTCAATCCGATCACGGGTGACGCGCGCACCCATCTCACCAATCTGCAGTACAATGCCGGTTACGATTTGGGCGATGTGCAGCTTTACAGCTTCGGCAGCTATTCGCGCAAAGTCGCCAATTCGCAGCAGAATGTGCGCCTGCCCGACCGCGTGATCGGCTCCTCGGTGCTGGGCGTGGCGGGCACGCTGGGCGCCAGCGACGCGCTGCTGTTCGCTCCCAACGGCTTTATCCCGCTGATCGGCATCAAGGAGAATGACATCGCCTTCACCGGCGGCGCCAAGGGCCAGATCGCGGGCTTCAACTTCGACCTGAGCGGCAGTTGGGGCCAGGATTACGACGACGTCTACACGCTGAATTCGGCCAATTCGCAGCTTTTCGTGAACACCCACTACACCCCGTCGAACTTCTATGACGGGTCGTGGCGCGCGGTGGAATGGTCACTCAACGCCGACTTCACCCGCGACATCGAGCTGGGGCTGGCCAAGCCGCTGACGCTGGCCTTCGGCGCGGAGTATCGCAAGAACATCTATGCCATCACTGCGGGCGATCCGGCCTCCTACCAATTGGGCGGCGCGCAGGCCTATCCCGGCTTCACCCCCACCGACGCGGGCGATCACAACCGCCACAATGTCGCGCTCTATGCCGACATCACCGCCCATCCGACCGAGAAATGGCTGATCGAACCGGCGGTGCGCTGGGAACATTATTCCGACTTCGGCACCACCACCACCTTCAAGGTGACGAGCCGTTATGACTTCAGCCCCGCCTTCGGCCTGCGCGGCACGGTCAACACCGGCTTCCGCGCGCCCACCCTGCTAGAGGAATATTACTCGGCCACCAATCTGTCGCCCACCACCGCCACGGTGCAGCTGCCCGCCAATTCGGCGGCGGCCAAATTCCTCGGCTTCCAGGATCTGCGCCCCGAGAAATCGACCAATTACAGCGCCGGCCTGGTGCTGCGCCCGGCCCCGCGCCTGACGTTGACGCTCGACGCCTATCAGATCACCGTGCGCAACCGCATTCTGGCCACCAGCACGCTCTATGGCTCGGGCGGGTCACCGAACTATCCGCTGGTCACGCAGGCCATCGCGCTCAACGGCAACACGCTGGACCCGACCGTCACCATCACCGGCGTCTCGATCTACACCAATGCCGCCGATACGCGGACGCGCGGCGTCGATGTGGTGGCCAGCTATGCCAGCGATTTCGGCACTCTGGGCCGGGTAAACTGGACGCTGGCGGGCACCTACAACAAGACCAAGGCCACGAAGATCTACAGCGCCAGCGCGCTCATCCCGGTCAGCAGCACCTTCAGCGCCACCGCGCAATCCACGCTGGAAAGCAGCACGCCGACGCTCAAGGTCATCACCGGGGCCGACTGGACGCTGGGCAAGGTCGAGGCCAATCTGCGCGGCACCTATTATTCGGCCACGCGTACCTATGTCACGCCGGGCACGGGGCTCTATCTGCAGCGGGTGCCGCCAGCCTTCATCGTTGATCTCGACGTGGGCTATCAGATCCGCAAGGGGCTGCGCGTCTCGGCGGGGGCGAACAATCTGTTCAACGTCAAGGCGCCCTGGTCCGACCCCAACCAGACCGGCGGCAGCATCTGGCGCACCCCCATCACCACTGCGCCCTATGGCATCAACGGCGGCTATTATTACGGCAAGGTCTCGGTGAACTTCTGACCGGACAGGCTTCGGCCAAAGCCGGGGGGCTTGGCCGACTTTCGCCGATCGGGCAGCACCAAAGGCACGCCCGGTCGGCGAAAGATTATCTTGGACGACAGAAGGCTAAACTTATTTCCTATTTTGTCGATAGGATTTACGCATAGGCCGTGACGCCGGACTCGGCGCCCCCCCGCAGGAGACCCGTCAGCCATGACCTATCGCCTGAGCATCCTGGACAAGGCCCTGATCCCCGAGGGGCTGACCGCCCCCGCCGCGCTGGAGCAGACCGTGGCTCTGGCGGTGCTGGCCGAGCAGCTCGGTTTTCACCGCTACTGGTTTGCCGAGCATCACGGCATCGCCACCCTCGCCAGCAGCGCGCCGGAACTTCTGGCCGCCCATGTGCTGGCCCGCACCAGCAGCATCCGTGTCGGCACGGGTGGGGTGATGTTGCAGCACTATGCGCCCTTCAAGGTGGCGGAGAGCTTCAACCTGCTCGCCAGCCTGTCGCCGGGACGGGTCGATCTGGGGGTGGGCAAAGCGCCCGGCGGCCTGCCGCATGCCACCCGCGCCCTGCGCCCCGGCCAGAGCAGCACCGCACCTCAGGACTTTGCTGACAAGCTGCGCGATCTCGACGGTTTTCTCACCGGGCGCCTGCCTGCCGACCACCCCTATGCCGGGGCGATCGCCTCGCCCCAGCCGACGCAGCCCGCCCGCCGCATCCTGCTGGGCGCCAGCACCGACAGCGCCGCGCTGGCCGCCGAACTGGACTGGGACTTCTGCTATGCCGGCCACTTTGACGGTGATCCCCGCCGCATGGCCGAGGCCTTCAATCTCTATCGCGGCGCCACCGGGCGCAGCCCCCTGCTTGCGCTGGTCGCCTTTGCCGCCCCCAGCGAGGCAGAAGCCCGCCGCCTGATCGGCCCCTATCGCCTGCTGCGCCTGCATCTCCCCAACGGGCAGACGGTCAACGTTCCCAATGAGGAGGTCGCGGCGGAATTTGCCCGGCAAGCCGGTGTGAGCGACTACACCACGCAGGAGATCGCCCCTAACGTCCTCTCCGGCACCGGTGAGCAGCTACGCGCCGCCCTCGATGAACTGAGCGACACCCTCGGCGTCGAGGAATTCGTGATCGATGCGCCGGTGGCCGACCATCAAGCGCGCCGCGCCTCGCTGGAAGAACTAGCCCGCGCGATCCTCTCACCAGCCCGAGCCCGCGAAGCCCTGCAGCCGGCCTGATCCATCCCCCTTTGCCAGAAAGAAAGGTCCCGCCCATGAGCGACAAACCCATCCCCTTCGGCATCATGCTTCACGGCCCGGGCGGGCATATGCATGCCTGGAAACACCCCAGCAATCCGGCCGATGCCAGTGTCAACCTGCCCTTCCTCACCCAGCAGACCCTCAAAGCCGAGGCCAACGGCATCACCTTCGCTTTCGTGGCCGACGGGCTCTACATCAACGACAAGTCGATCCCCCATTTCCTCAACCGCTTCGAGCCGCTGACGGTGCTTTCCGCGTTGGCCAGCGTGACCAGCAAGATCGGTCTGGCGGGCACACTCTCCACCTCCTACAGCGATCCATTCACCGTGGCGCGCCAGTTCGCCTCGCTCGATCTCATCAGCGGCGGGCGCGCGGGCTGGAACGTGGTGACCTCGCCGCTGGAAGGCTCGGGCCGCAATTACGGGCGGGCCCACCCCGACCACGCGCTGCGCTATCAGATCGCCGACGAATATCTCACCGTCACGCAGGGCCTGTGGGACAGTTGGGATGAAGACGCCTTCCCCCGCAACCGCGAGACAGGAGAATTCGTCGACAAGAACCGCTTCCGTCCGATCAACCACAAAGGGCAATTCTTTCAGGTCGAAGGCCCACTCAACATCGGGCGCTCGCCTCAGGGCCAGCCGGTGATCTTTCAGGCGGGATCGTCCGAAGCGGGGATCGGCCTTGCGGGCAAATTCGCTGATGCGGTCTTCACCGGCCCGGCCACGCTGGACGAAGCCCATGCCTTCCGCGCTCAGGTCCGCGCCAGTGCGGTGGTGCAGGGCCGCCCGGCGGATCATGTGAAGATCTTCCCCGGCATCGCCATCGTCACCGGCGCCACCGACGAGGAAGCCGAGCGCAAATACGACACCATCGCCAATCTGCTGACCATCGATGATGCGCTGGACTATCTGGGCCGCTTCTTCGATCATCACGATTTCCGCGCCTATCCGCTCGACGGCCCTTTCCCCGATCTGGGGGACATCGGCGCCAACAGCTTTCGCTCCACCACCGACCGGATCAAGCAGGACGCCGCCGAAAACCAGCTCACCCTGCGCGAGGTGGCGCTGAAGGCCGCCACCCCCAAGCCGCATTTTCTGGGTAGCGGCGCCAAAGTGGCCGAGGAGCTGATCCGCTGGATCGACGACGGCGCAGCGGATGGCTTTATCCTCGGTTTCCCGGTGGCGGCGCAGGGTCTCGACGATTTTATCGAGTTTGTGATCCCCGAGCTGGAAAAGCGTGGCCGCTATGACCGCGTGCTGCATGGCGCCACCTTGCGCGATCACCTCGGCCTGCCCTTCAAGGAGAGCCGCCACAAGGTGCCCGCTGCCACAGTGTCCGAAAGGCAATCGGCATGAGCGCATTGCTGGACCGCCCGCTGGACACCATCGCGGCCATCGAGGGTTTTATCGATGACGCCATCGCCATCCGCCACGACCTGCACCACCATCCCGAACTCTCGCGACAGGAGCATCGCACGGCCAGCGTCGTGGCGGATCGCCTGCGTGAATGGGGCTATGAGGTCACCACCGGCATCGGCGGCAATGGCGTGGTCGGCACGCTGAGCCGGGGCGACGGCAAGCGCGCGCTGGGCATCCGCGCCGATATGGACGCGCTGCCCATCGCCGAGGCCTCGCAGCTGGAATTTGCCAGCAGCGCGCCGGGCGTGATGCATGCCTGCGGGCATGACGGCCACACCGCCATCCTGCTGGCCGCCGCGCGCTATCTGGCGGAAAATGGGGATTTCTCCGGCACGCTTCACCTCATCTTCCAGCCCGCCGAGGAAATCGGTCAGGGCGCCAGGGCGATGATCGATGATGGCCTGTTCGAGCGTTTTCCGGTCGATGCCGTCTATGGCCTGCACAACTGGCCGGGCCTGCCCGCCGGAAGTTTTGGCTTTGTCGATGGGCCCGCCATGGCCTCGGTCGACTGGTTCGGCATCAGCATCAAGGGCAAGGGCGGGCACGGCGCCGCGCCGCATGAAACCGTCGACCCGGTGCTGGTCGCGGCCCATCTGGTCACCGCGCTGCAGAGCATCGTGGCGCGCAATGTGGCGCCGCTCGATTCCGCCGTGGTGACGGTGGGCTCGATCCATGGCGGCGATGCGGCCAATGTCATCCCCGACAGCGTCGAACTGAAACTCACCTCGCGCTCCTTCCGGCCCGAGGTGCGTGAAAGGCTGCAACAGCGCATTCAGGATCTGGCCCACAGCATCGCGGAAGGCTTTGGCGCCACGGCACAGGTCGAACTGCGGCGTGGTTTCCCCAGCGTCATCAACCACAAGGCGGAAACCGATTTTGCCCGCAAGGTTGCCCGCGACCTGTTGGGCGAAGAGGGCATCATTCCCGATTTCGTCCCCCGCACCGCCAGCGAGGACTTTTCCTTCATGCTTCAGGAGCGCCCCGGCGCCTTCCTCTTCGTCGGCACCGGCGAGGGCGAGCCGCTGCACAGCCCGCGCTACCGCTTCAACGACGATGTCATCGCTCCAGCAGCGGCGCTCTGGGCGCGGCTGGCTGAAAGCTGGCTCGTTTAACGCCTTCATCTCAAGGAGACCGGCCATGAACGCTCGCACCGCGATCATTCAGGACAATCAACCGGATCAGGATCGCATCATCACCTCCAGCCCACGCGATCCGCTGGCCAAACCGCTGCTGGAGGCTTTGGTCGGCGAATACACCACGCGCTATCACGATGTGATTGGGCGCGATCCGGGCGCGGCGCTCCATGAGGTCTATCACCGCTACCCGCCCGAGGCTTTCGAGGCGCCCCATGGCGGTTTTATCCTTCTGCTGCGGGATGGCGTGCCAGTGGCGGGCGGCGCCTTTATGGCTCATGACGACCCGCAGACCACCGAATTCAAGCGCATCTGGACTCACGCCGACCATCGCCGCCAGGGTCTGGCCAAGCGCGTGGTCGAGGCGCTGGAGCAGCGCGCCGCCGCGCTGGGTTATGCCCGCGTCTATCTCACCACCGGCTTTCGCCAGCCCGAGGCCGAGGCGCTCTACAAGGGCCTTGGCTACACCGCGCTCTACGATCCGCTGGGTGACCGCGAGGCCCAATTCTCCCTGCCCTTCGAAAAATCCATCGCCCTGCCTCGGGAGGTACAATCGGCATGACCACCCTGCTGGCCCCGCCCGAACTGCGCCATCCCGCGCCGCCCCTTGCCGCCAAAGCCGGGCCCATCGCGAAAGCCGGGCCCACCGTGCAGGATCGCCCGGAACGCCGCATCGTCCCCGCCCGTTATCCGGGGCGCACCGCCGCCACCGTGCTGGGGGCGCTGATCATTCTAGGCGTGGCGGTGTCGGTCTTCGGCAATCCACGCTGGGGCTGGCCGGTCTTCGCGCAATGGTTCTTCACCGAGCCGGTGCTGGTCGGCCTTGGCCGCACCCTGCTGCTGACGGCGGTGGGCACGGTGCTCGGCTCGCTGCTGGGCACGGTGCTGGCCCTGGCACGCGTCTCCGGGTCAAAGCTGCTGGCGGGCGTGTCATGGAGCTATATCTGGCTGTTCCGTTCGGTGCCGCTGATCGTGCTGCTGCTGCTACTCAACAATCTGGGCTATCTCTATGAGACGATCAGCCTTCGTGTGCCCTTTACCAGCCTTACCTTCGCCTCATGGTCCACCACCACGCTGATCGGCCCCTTTGCCGCCGCCGTGATCGGGCTCAGCCTCAATCAGGCGGCCTTTTCCTCGGAGATCATCCGGGGCGGCATCCTCTCGGTCGATCATGGCCAGCGCGAGGCCGCCGCCGCACTGGGCCTGCCACGCCGCCGTCAGGTGTTCGACATCATCCTGCCGCAGGCGATGCGCAGCATCCTGCCCGCCGCCTTCAACGAGATCATCAACCTCGCGAAGAACACCTCGGTGGTCTATATTCTGGCCCTGCCCGAGCTGTTTTACACGGTGCAGGTCATCTATCGCCGCAATCTCGATGTCGTGCCGCTGCTGATGGTGGCGACGGTCTGGTATCTCATCATCTTGACGGCCCTGTCGGCGGTTCAGCAACGCGTCGAGCGGCGTTTCGCACGCGGTGCCATCGGGGAAGGCAAGAGCAGCCGTTCGCGCAGCACAGCGCACAGCGCGAAGGTCAACACCGCCCCCCTGTCATGGCCCTTCGCGCGCGGCGGCACGGTCTCCATCGAGCATGTTTCGAAGAGCTTTGGCGAGGTGCAGGTGCTGCAGGATGTCTCGCTCAGCCTGCCCTCGGGCAGTGTGACGGCGATCATCGGCCAGTCGGGCTCGGGCAAATCGACGCTGCTGCGGCTGATCAACCATCTCGAACGCGTCGATGGTGGCCTCATCACCATCGATGGCGATCTGATCGGCTATCGCGCCCAGGGTGATCTGCTCCATGAGTTGAAGGAGCCGGAGATCCTGCGCCGCCGCACCGGCGTGGGCATGGTGTTCCAGAGCTTCAACCTGTTCAAGCACTTGACCGTGCTGGACAACATCGCTGCCGCGCCGGTCTGGGTGCGCAGCACCCCCCGCGCCGAGGCCGAAGCGCAGGCCCGCGACCTGCTCGCCCGCGTCGGCCTGTCGGACAAGGCCGAGGCCTATCCCCGCCAGCTTTCCGGCGGCCAGCAGCAGCGCGTGGCGATCGCCCGCGCTTTGGCGCTGCGCCCCAAGGTGCTGCTGTTCGACGAGCCGACCTCCGCCCTCGACCCCGAACTGGTGGGCGAGGTGCTCGATGTCATCAAGGAGCTGGCGCGTTCGGGCACCACGCTGGTGATCGTCACCCATGAGATGGGCTTTGCCCGCGAGGTGGCCGACACGGTGGTCTTCATGGACCAGGGCCGCATCGTCGAGGCCGGTCCGCCCGAGCAGATCTTCACCCATCCTCGCCAGCCGCGCACGGCCGAATTCCTCTCCAAGGTGCTTTGAATGAAACCTCGCCTCGCCGCCATTCTGCTGCTGTCGCTGCCCCTTGCCGCCTGCTCGCCGCCCAAACAGGCCGCCGGGCCAGAAACCCTGCCCCGCATCCGCGCCGCCAAGGTCGATGCGGCGGCCAGACTGCTGCCCAAGGATCTGCATCTGGCCCAGCCTGGCACGCTCTCCATCGCCATGGTGGTGCAGACCTTGCCCCTGGCCGATTACGCCCATGACAATGAGCATGAGGTCGTCGGGCTGGAGCCCAGCATCGGGCAGTTGATCGCCGACTCGCTGGGGCTGAAACTGAAGGTCGTGCCCATCGCCTGGGCCGACTGGCCGCTGGGGCTGACCTCGGGGAAGTATGATGCCGTCATGTCCAATGTAACGGTGACCGAGGAGCGCAAGGCGAAGTATGATTTCTCGACCTATCGCGACGACCGGCTGGGCATCTACACCCGCAGCGACGGGCCGGTCAAAAGCATTGCCAAGCCGGAAGATATCGCCGGGCTGAAGGTGGCGGTGGGCGCCAGCACCAACCAGTCGCAGATCCTCGATCGCTGGAACGAGCAGAATGTCAAAGCCGGGCGCAAACCGGCCACGCCGCTCTATTTCGACGACAGTGGCATTGCGCGACTGGCTGTGCTCTCCGGGCAGGCCGATGTGTCCTTCGCGCCCAACGCCATCTCGACCTATGAGGCGCGCGACGGGCGCACCCGTAAGGTGGGCGAATTTGCCGGGGGCTGGCCGCTGACCGCCTATATTGCGGTGACGACGCGCAAGGGATCGGGGCTGGCTCAGGCGGTAACCACGGCGCTCAACGCCCAGATCGACAATGGCCATTACGGCGAATTGCTGAGCCGCTGGAACCTGACCTCCGAGGGCATCAAACGTTCGGAGACCAATCCGCCGGGTCTGCCCAAGAGTTGAGGGCATGTCTGATATCTTCAGGTAAACTTTACAGTTTGCCTGAAGATATGCTAGGGCGCGGGCATGAGTTCCGACACGCCCCCCTTTGCCTCTGCTCTGGCCCATGATCTGCGCGCCAACTTCCGCGCCCTGAAGCGCTGTTTTCGCGAACAGGCGCCCGCCGGCGAACTGACGCCCGCCCAGCTCGCCGTCGTCAACCGACTCGAGGCCGGCCCCAGCACCGCCTCGGCCCTCGCCCGCGCGGAGGGGATGCGCCCGCAATCGATGGGCCCGATCATCGCCGCTCTCGACAGCGCCGGGGTCATTCAGGGCGCGCCCGACCCCAGCGATGGGCGCCAGACGCTGCTCTCGCTGACCGAGACCTTCCGCGCGCGACTCAACGCACGACGCGAAGCTCGGCAGGACTGGCTGGAGGGCGTCATCGCCACCCGCCTCACCCCCGAGGAGCAGCAGGTGCTGGCTCAGGCCAATGCCCTGCTGCGCCGGATCGTCGCACCATGAGCGCCCTGGCGTCTCCCTCCGGTGGGCTGTTCCGCTCGCTGCGCAACGGCAATTACCGGCTGTGGACGATGGGCGCCTTTGTCTCGAACATCGGCACATGGGTGCAGCGCACCGCTCAGGACTGGCTGGTGCTGACCATGCTGACGCATCACAGCGCGGCAGCGGTCGGCATCGTCATGGCGCTGCAATTCGGCCCGCAAATGCTGTTGCTGCCCTGGACGGGTGTGGCCGCCGACCGTTTCGACCAGCGCCGCCTGTTGATGATCACACAGGCCGTGATGGGCGCGCTGGCGCTGGGGCTTGGCGTGCTGACGCTGACCGGCATGGTCAGCCTGTGGCAGGTCTATGTTTTCGCCTTTATCTTCGGCTGCGCCTCGGCCTTCGACGCGCCGACGCGGCAGACCTTTGTAGGCCAGCTGGTGGGTGACGCGGATCTACCCAATGCGGTGGCGCTCAACGCCACCAGCTTCAACAGCGCGCGGATGATCGGCCCGGCGGTGGCGGGGCTGATCATCGCGGCGGCGGGCACGGGTTGGTCCTTTATCATCAACGGCATCTCTTTCTTCGCGGTGTTGCTGGCGATGCTGGCGATGAACAAGGACGAACTGCTGGCACCTCCGCGCTCGAAGCGGGGCACGGGCGGTTTTGTTGAAGGCTTGCGTTACGTCCGCGCCCGGCCCGATCTGATCGCGATCCTCTCGATGCTGTTCCTGATCGGCACTTTCGGTCTGAACTTCCCGATCTTTATCTCGACCATGGCCGTGGGCGAGTTCCACGCCGATGCGCGCGCCTATGGCCTGCTCTCCTCGATGATGGCGGTGGGCACGGTGGCGGGCGCGCTATTCAACGCGCAGCAGGAGAGGCCGCGCTTTGTGATGCTGATCGGCAGCAGTGCGCTCTTCGCGCTGGGTTGCACGCTGGCCGCGCTGGCGCCGACCTATTGGGCCTTTGGTGCCGCGCTGCTGGTGACCGGCATCGCCTCGCTGACCTTCACCAATGCCACCAACAGCCTGATGCAGCTCTCCACCGAACCGGCGATGCGCGGGCGGGTGATGGCGCTGCGCGTCGGCATCGCGCTGGGCGGCACACCGCTGGGCGCGCCGGTGGTGGGCTTTGTCGCCGACCATGCCGGGCCGCGCTGGGCGCTGGGCGTGGCGGCTGCGGCGGGCGTGGCCGCGGTGCTGGTGGGCTGGCGGGCTTTAAAGTGGATCATGCCGGCTATGCGGGCCTAAACCGCAAGATCGGTCGAGCGCACCCTGGTGGCGCGCGGCATCAGGGGCAGGCCACCAGCAGGAACCAACGCGATGCCCATGACGGAAACCGAACACTATCATCGCCGCATGCAGCGCGTGCTCGATCATATCGACCACAATCTCGACGGCGATCTGGGGCTTGAGGCGTTGAGCGACGTCGCGGCCTTTTCGAAGCACCATTTCCATCGGCAATTCGGCGCGCTTTTTGGCGTCTCGCTGCATCGCTATGTGCAACTGGTGCGGATGAAGCGGGCCTCATGGCAACTGGCCTATCGCGGCGAGACGGTCACCGACATCGGGTTCGATGCCGGTTACGAAGCGCCCGACAGCTTCGCCCGCGCCTTTCGCCAGCGCATCGGGCAGGCTCCGCAAGCCTTTCGCGAGGACCCTGACTGGTCGGCATGGGCCGCGGCACTGGCGCCGCTGGCCCGGGCAAGGAGCAGACTGATGACCCCGACCTTCTCGATCGACGACGTAACCCTGCGCGACATGCCGGATGAGCCCGTCGTCCTGATGACCCATCGCGGCGCTCCCGCGCTGCTGGGCGAGACGATCCGCCGCTTTATCGCCTGGCGCAAGGCGAGCGGGCTGCGCGCGGCAACGCATGCCACCTACACGATCTTCCACAAGGACCCCGAAGTCAGCGGCCCGGAGGATTATCGCATCGATCTGGCCACCGCGATCCGCCGCCCTTTGACGGTACAGGATGGCGAGGCCGGAGCCGAGGCTGGCGTGATCCCGGGCGGGCGCTGCGCCGTGCTGCGGGTGCTGGGCAACAGCGACGATCTGCGCCCGGCGGCGCAGTTTCTCTATGGCATATGGCTGCCCGCCAGCGGCGAGGAGCTGCGCGATGTGCCGCTCTATGCCCAGCGGGTGAAGTTCTTCCCCGATGTGCCCGAGGTTGAGGCGATCACCGATCTGTTTCTGCCGCTGAAGTAGCAAGCAGGCCATGAGCCGCGCGCAAATCCTCGACATAGCGCGCAAAACCCTGCTCCGCCTCGGCCTGCGAGGGGAGGCGGAGCAGATGGCTGGGGTGCAGCGTGATATGGCAGGGCGTGCCATCGGCCAGCATCAGCCCCTGCCCGCCCTCGCGCCCGATGGGAACGTCCCGCCCGGTCAGTGAACGCAGCGCGGTCTTGCCCATGGCGATCACCAGGCGGGGGCGCAGGATCGCCCGCTCCTGATCGATCCACCAGCGGCAGGCGTCGATCTCGCCCACATTCGGGCGGGCATGCAGGCGGTGCTTGCCGCGCTGCTCGAATTTGAAATGCTTGACCGCATTGGTGACATAGAGCCCTTCGCGCTTCACGCCCGCCGCCGCCAGAGCCCGGTCGAACAATGCCCCCGCCGGGCCAATGAAGGGCCGCCCGGCGCGCTCCTCCTGATCGCCGGGCTGTTCGCCCACCACCATGATCGCGGCATCCTCCGGCCCCTCGCCGAAGACGGTCTGGGTGGCCCGGTCGCACAGGCCGCAACGCTGACACCCGGCCGCCTCCTCGCGCAGCAGAGTCAGCGCCGCCGCCCGGTCCTGAGGCACGGCATGGCGGGAGACACGCGGCGCAGCGGGGGCCTGCCCGATCATCGCCAGTTCGCGCCGCCGCGCGTCCGCGATCAGCCCCGGCACCAGCGCGGTTTCGGGCATGTTTTTCCAATATTTGCGCGGCATTTCCTTCAGCATCGCCCGCGTCATCAGCCGGGCGGGGTTGAAGATCGCGCTGTAATAGGTCTTCCACACCGCCTCGACCGGATCGTCCGAGGGGGCATCGCCGCGCCGGGCGGGCGGCCCTTCGCTCAGCGTCTCGCCGTCCCAGTGCAGCGTGCCTTGCGGGGTCAGGATCGACCAGCGCATGTTGGTGAAGCGGTCGACGAAGAAAGCGGCATTGCTGCGCAGGATATGATGCTCCGGCTCATACCAGGCGACGAAGCGAGTTTCATCGCCCTCGCGCAATTCCCGAAAGCGGAGGAAGGCGTGCATCTTGTGGATGTCGCGCCGCACCGTGCTGGCCATGCTCTCCACCCGGCGCAGCAGCGGGTCGGCGCGGTCTTCCAGCACGGCGGGCATTTCCAGCACCCGCAGCAGCAGGGCGTAAAGCAGCGCGAAACGTTGCGGATCGCTGTGCAGCAGCGCCTGTCCCGCCAAAGCGACGAAGGTTTTGGGCACGGTCAGCGACAGGGCAGGATCGGCGGGCGGCAGAGGCGCCGCATCCCCGCCAAACAGATCGCCCGGCGCATCGCCCACCTGCCACACCACCGCCTCGGCCAGCACGCCCGCCTGAGCCAGTCGGCGTGCCTGCGCGCGCCAGCCTTCGACATCATCCGGCGCATCGAGGCAGATGCGGTGCATCAGGCGGCGAACAGCTCAAGCTGGGCCGGTTTGGGCGCCAGAAGCGTGCGCAGATCGTCGCGATCCCCCAAAGCGAGCGGGCGCCAGTCGGCGGTGACGATAAAGGGGCGCAGCTTGCGGAGCGACACCGTCATCCGCGCCACATCCTCCAGAGTCAGGCGCCGCAGCCGCCGCGCCGCCAGAATGGCATCGACCGCCCTTACCCCCAGCCCCGGGATGCGCAGCAGCAACTCGCGCGGCGCGCGGTTGAGATCGACCGGAAAACTGTCGCGAAAGCGCAGCGCCCAGGCCAGCTTGGGGTCGATGTCGAGCGGCAGCATGCCTGTTTCCGGATCGGCGGCGGCGCCCACCTCCTGCGGCGAAAAGCCATAGTAACGCAGCAGCCAGTCGGATTGATACAGCCTATGCTCGCGCATCAAGGGCGGGCGGCGCAGCGGCAGCACCGTGCTGGCATCGGGGATTGGGCTGAAGGCCGAATAATAGACGCGGCGCAGGTCAAACTGGTTATAGAGCGTCGCGGCCCGCGCCACGATATCGCGGTCGGTGGCGGCATCAGCGCCGACGATCATCTGCGTCGATTGCCCGGCAGGCGCGAAAGAGGGCGCCGAACGATAACGGCTGCGGGCGTCATGGCCATCGGTGATCGCGCGGCGCATCGTGCCCATCGCGCCCTCGATGCGCTGCTGCGACTTGTCAGGCGCGAGGCGGCGCAGCCCGCTGACGGTCGGCAGCTCGACATTGATCGACACGCGGTCGGCATGGCGCCCGGCGGCCTCCACCAGCGCGGGATCGGCATCGGGGATGGTTTTGAGATGGATATAGCCGCGAAAATCGTGATCCTCGCGCAGGGAGCGCGCCACTTCGAGGATCTGCTCCATCGTGTAATCGGGCGAATGGATGATGCCCGAGGAGAGAAACAGCCCCTCGATATAATTGCGGCGATAGAAATCCAGCGTCAGCGCCACCACCTCCGCCGCCGTGAAGCGCGCGCGGCGCACATTGGAGGAGGCGCGGCTGATGCAGTAATGGCAGTCAAACACGCAGCTGTTGGTCAGCAGGATTTTCAGCAGGCTGATGCAGCGCCCGTCCGGCGCATAGGCATGGCAGATACCCATGCCACCAGGGTTGGAGCCCAGCCCCTTCCCGCCTTTATCGTCACGAGAGGTCCGCTTCTTGCCGCCCGATGAGGCGCAGGAAGCATCATATTTGGCCGCATCGGCCAGAATGGCCAGCTTGTCGGCCAGAGACAAGGATTTCGGGGAAGCGATCAGTGACGACATGGCACCTGTCCAGAGCGCCCTGACTCGCGGCGCCTTCAGACTTTAAAATGCCTTGGGAGCCCCGGCCTGTCCATCAAAATGTTCGCATTATGTTCCAATGCTGGCACCCGGTAAATCCGGGCATGGACGCCCCGCCCTGTAACAGGCGGGGCGTCGCATGGATTAGCCGTTCAGCTTGTCCTTGACCGCCTTGGCAGGCGTGAAGGTCAGCTTCTTGGCAGCGGCGATCTGGATCGTCGCGCCGGTCGAGGGATTGCGGCCTTCGCGGGCAGCGGTTTCCTTGACCTTGAACTTGCCGAAGCCGTTCAGCGAGACTTCTTCGCCAGCGCCAGCCGCATCGGCAATGGCCGCGAAGGTCGCGTCGACGTACTTGCGGGCATCAGCCTTGCTGATCCCCTGCGCGGCGGCCAGCTTCTCAGCGAGGTCGCTATTGTTCATCACATGAGCCCTTTTGAAAGTGTTGGGG
>Ga0116227_10008950_pt1 | contig 18477 bp, 20 predicted proteins | sample S1TSphgellanicum_FD_89693 | JGI IMG/M metagenome (GOLD analysis project Ga0116227, IMG submission 89693) | Host-associated microbial communities from peat moss isolated from Minnesota, USA - S1T2_Fb - Sphagnum magellanicum MG | ecosystem: Host-associated > Plants > Peat moss > Unclassified... | reverse complement strand
CGGCCGCGATCTCGATTAGCGACGACCTCGTCGCGCGCCCTTCGACAAGCTCAGGGTGACAAGGCGGAAGCGCATCTCCTTAGATCGATGCCGCGAGATCGTGTCACTGGTGAACAAGCGCCTTAGCGAATCGCTCAGCCGGCGATCGCCGCGAGGGCTGCTTCGACCGTCTTGAAACGGAATCGCTCAGCCGGCGATCGCCGCAAAGGCCGCTTCGATCGTCTCGAAACGGAAACGGTAGCCGGTTGCGAGGGTGCGGGTCGGCAGGACGCGTTGGCCTTCCGTGACGACGCTTGCGCCTTCGCCAAGGACGAGTTGCACGGCGAATGCGGGCGCGGGGAACAGCGTCGGGCGATGTAGCGCCGCGCCGAGGGCTCGTGTGAAATCGGCGTTGCGCACCGGGTTCGGCGCCGTCGCATCGAGGACGCCGTCCGTCCCGTCGATCGCGTGCAAGTAGATGCCGACCTGATCGTCGATGTGGATCCACGGGTACCACTGCCGGCCGCTCGCGACGATTCCGCCGACGCCCAGCTTGAAGAGCGGCAGCAGCTTCGCGAGTGCGCCACCGTCGGCACCGAGGACGAGACCCGTCCGCACTTTTGCGACCCGCATGCCGAGCGCTGCGGCTCGGTCGGCCTCCGCTTCCCAAGCGACGCAAACGCCGGAAAGGAAATCGTTTCCCGGCGCGCTCGACTCATCGAACGTCTCCGTTTCGCTCGAGCCGTAATACCCCACGGCCGATGCGGACACGTATGCGGCGGGCCGGCGATCACGTTGCCCGAGGGCGTCGATCAGCGCACGCGGGGCCTCGACGCGACTCGAGCGGATCTTCGCCTTGACCTCCGGCGACCAGCGCTGCGCGACGGGTTCGCCCGCGAGATTCACTACGACGCCGGCCGCGGCGCACGCATCCGCGGCGGCCGCGGGATCGCGCAACGACGTCTTCGTGACGACGTCGCCGCGCGCGGTCAACGCCGCCGCGAGGTGCCGGCCGATGAATCCGGAGGCGCCGACGATCGTTACATTCATCGCGTCTTAGACGCCGGACACGCGAGAAACGATGCGGCCGCCTGAGGCTTTGTTATGTGAGCGTCACGGCTCGGGAGACGTCGTTCCGGAGAGCTTTGGTTGCGGAACGTTCGGACCGTGCGTCGGCGGGGCGGCCGACGGCACCATTCCGCCCGGCGCGACCGAATCCGCGTGCAGGCCCATGCCCTTCGCAGTGCTCGCGCACGCATAGTGACCGTGCGCCGTCTTGCCGAACGACGACGAGCCTTGCAGGTAGTAGGTCTTGGAAGAACCATCCGCCCACACGAGAGCATCGCCGCTCGCGCATTTCGGCTTTGTCGACATATCCGGCGTCGCATTTTGCGCGAGTGCCGGAACGGCGACGGCCGCGCACGCCAGCACCGTAATCCAGAATCGATACACCAGGCCACTCCTCCGATAGTAGGGTTGTTCGGGACGCCTCGTTCGCGCCGCCGCCCGTGCACCTACCCAGGAACGCGTGGCGTATGGGGCCGGTCGCCTGCTATCGGAGGTGCCGCACGCTTAGGTCGCCGCGGGCGCGGGCGACGTCATCGTCGGGGGCGTCGTGGAGCCCGACTTCGCGTGCTTGTGGCTCTTGCTGCCCGCGACGTGATAGCCCGCCGAATCTGCGGCGGATTTGCACGCGTACGAACCGTGCTTCGTCTTGCCGAAATACGAATCGCCCTGCAGGTGATAGGCCTTGCTCTTGCTGTTCTCCCACACGACCGGGTCGCCCGCGGCGCAGGTCGGCATCGCGCCCGTTTGGGCGATCGCGGGAACGGCGCCGGCTCCGGCGGTTGCCGCTGCGAACGCGATGATAGTTAAGAACTTATTCATAAGCGAATGTCCTTGTTGGAGAAGGGGGTGGCGTCCCACCCGCTCCAACGCGCGTCGAGCACAAGGAGTTCCGCGCGAAGCGGGCGAGAATGATGCGCTCGATGCGGGTGCTCGTGGTTGGGGCCGGACCGGGCGGCGCTGCCGCGGCGATCGAACTCGGTCGAGCGGGGGCGGATGTCCTCGTCGTCGACCGCTCGCCTTGGCCCCGCGCGAAGACCTGTGGCGACGGAATTTCGCCGCCCGGGGTCGCGGAAGCCCGTCACCTCGGCCTCGATCTCTCCGACAGACGTCCGTTGCCCTGCGGCGAGATCTCGACGCCGCGCGGTTATCGCTTTCAAGGGGGCTGGCGGCCTGAGACGCCCTGGGGCACGATCGTCGAACGCATCGAATTCGATGCGCGCCTCATGGCACTCGCCGTCGCGGCCGGGGCACGTTTCGAACCGGGCGTCACCGTGCGCGAACTCGCCGCCGCAGATGGAGCCGCGCCGGCCGCGCGTCTCGCGGCGAACGGCGGCGCGCCGGAAGCGTTCGATGCGGTCGTGCTCGCCGAGGGCGCGACGGGCGGTCTCGCCGCCAAGCTCGGATTCGGCGCGCACGCATCGCGGCTGGTGGCGCTCCGCGGATACGCCGAGTCGGCCAAGCCGCTCGATCCGGTGTTCGGCCTCTATTTCGATCGCGACGTCTCGCCCGGGTACGGTTGGGTGTTTCCGCTCGACGAGCGCCGCGCGAATGTGGGCGTGCTCGTCGACGAACGCGCGGTGCGTCGCCGGCAGGGCGACCTCCGGGGCGTCCTGCAGAGATGGCGGACGACGAGTCCCGCCGCTCGCGCCGCGCTCGGGGGCACGCCGCCCGTTCTCGACGTTTCCGGCGGCGTGATCCCGACCGGACGCCGGCTGCGCGTGCGCGACGGGGTCTTCGCGGTCGGCGACGCTGCAGGCGTGGCAGACCCGTTTTCGGCCGAGGGGATCTTTCAGGCGATGGGGAGCGGTCGCGCCGCGGCCGCGGCACTCGTGCAGCACGGCCCCGGTCGCCGGGCCGAGCGGGCCTACGCGAAGGCGCTGGTTCGCTTCGACCGCAACGCTCGGGAGGCGCGGCGGCTTCGCCTCGGATTCGCGTTCGTCATCGACGCGATGGTCAAACGCGCCGTGGACCGGCCGGCACTCGCCCGGCACCTGAGCGCCAACGGCTTCTTCATGAAGGAGAGCCTGCCGGCGTTTCTCTGGGGAATCGCGCGGACTTGGTAGCCTGCGTCACCTCGCGGGCCGGCGGGAACGCGTATCGTGAGTATCGGGGGGACCAGGCGCTGTGAGTTTCAAGAACCGGCTCGTCAAGTTCGTCGTGGATACCGGTTTTCGCAATCCCGGCATCATGAAGCTGATTTTTTCGATCGACGACGTCACCGGCGTCGACCTCGTGAAGACCCTCGCGCCCTTTAAACTGCTGCCGGCCTCGGCGGAACTCTTCCAACGCTCGTTCGCCCATTTCGTCTCCGGTGAAGAGATCTCGTACGCGTGCGCGACCGAACTGGCGACGATCGTACCGGACGGCGCCTCCGCGAAATATCTCCTCGTCCAGGCGGGCGAGGAGATGACCCACCTCGATCACTTCCGTTCGAAACTCGATCAATTCGGTCTCGGTGAAGCCAAGCTTTCGAAGTTCGTCGCGCCGAGCTTCGCGAATTTCGGTAAAGCGATCGCGAAGCGGCTCGAGCGCAACGACTTCGTCGGCGCAATGGTCGGCAACAACATCGTGGTCGAGGGTCTCGCGATCTGCCTGCTCGAGATGGGCTGCAAGGATCTGCGCGCGAATTCCGACGAAATCGCAAAATTCTTGGATTTCGTGCTCGAGGACGAACGTCACCACGTGCGTTTCGGCGAACGGAGGCTCCGTTATTGGAACGAGCGCGGCCTCGTTAAGGAGCGTGACGTCGCCGACTTCTACGGCGAAATGTGGGGTTACGTCCAAGGCGTCGCGCACGAAATACCCGACGTCTTGGATTCGCTCGGTCTCGCTCCCGACGAACTGCTCCGGATGTCGAAAACGTTCTTCGAGGCGCGGCTCGCAGGAGCGGGGCTCGCCATTACGGCCTAAGGTCGCCCGAAATTAGCGGGCCGGCACCTTGAACCATACGATCTGCTCCATCGTCGCGATCAGTTTCCCCGCCCGGCTGTAGAGCGACGAAATCTCGTCGAAGTAGCCGTCGTACGCGACGCGCATCGTCGCGTCGTACAGGATGAACTCGTCGCCGAGCGCCGCGAGATCGTCCGCGGTCGCGTGAAAGTGAACCGTCATCGAGACGGTCGAGACGGGAATGAAGCGCGCGACGCGATGGAAGATTTGCGGGAACGCGCAGTCGCACATCGCGACGAGCGACCGGAACGTAAGCGTCGGATTGACGAGATCCCGCACCCAGGCGATCGTCCGGGCCGAATCGTCCGCATCCCGCCGGAACGGATGGCCGGTCACGAAACGCATGTCGTAGGTTTCCATCCACTTGGCGCGTTTGCTCGCGAAGTCGACGGCGGCCACCGTTTCGGGCGCCGGGGCCTCGGGCGCTCGCGCGATCGCGAACGCCGGCGTCTCGCGGCGGGTTGCGAGGACGACCGAAGCGTCGGCGCAGTGCACCTCTTCGTCGTCCTGCATTTGCACGAAGCGCGCGAACCAGAACGACGTCGAACGATTGCGGCGCAGTTCCTCGATGCGAACGTCGTAGGCGCCCTCGCGGATCGCGGCGGCGAAATTGACGGTGATTGAGAGCGGTTCGCCCACGCGGTCCCGCACGTCGAGAATCGGGCCGAGCAATGCCGCGGCGATCCAGCCCCCGAAGGGCCCGATCATATTCCAATAGCGGGGGTCCGTCTCGTACGTGCCGACGGTAACGCTCATGCCGGCACGCGCGCGTCGAGCCACCCGAGCAAGTCGCGGAGCACGGTCGCGCGATCGAGTTCGTTGAGAATCTCGTGCCGGTCGTCCGGATACAGCGTGAACGTCAGATCGCGCACGCCGTGCGCGCGATAGCGGTCGACGAGTGCCGCTAGACTTCCGGTCGCCGCGCCGGCGGGATCGGCGGCTCCGGCGATCACGAGAAGCGGCAGGTCGATCGGGACCCGCGCCTCGTTTTCTGCCCGCCACGCGTCGGCGAAGCCGTGCAGCATGGTCGCCATGGAGCCGTTGGTCAACAAGAACCCGCAGTACGGATCGTCGACGTATTTGCGCACCTCCGCTTCGTCGCGGCTCAGCCACTCAAAACCGGTCTTCGGTGCGAAGCCCGCATTGAAGCCCGCGAACATCTGCGGTTGGAGTGCGGAAGGAGCGTGCGCGGCGGTTCCCGTCGCGGCGCCGTCCGCCATCTGCAGCACGGCGTCGAGCTGATCAATAGAGCCGAACGAGCCGCAGAAGATCGCGCCCGCGAGTTCGGCGCCGTGCGACTGCACGAAGCGCTGCGCGAGTATCGAGCCCATGCTGTGCCCGAAGAAGAAGACCGGTTTCGCCGGATGAGCGTCGCGCGCGATCGCGACGACGCGCGCGAGATCGCGGAGCGTTGCGTTCCAGCCGTCGATGCCCGTGTCGCCGAGTTTCGCGATGGCGCCCGCCGTCGCGCCGTGCCCGCGATGATCGGACGCGTACATCGCGTAGCCCGCCTCGACGAGTGCGTCCGCCAATTCGCCATAGCGCGTCGCGTGTTCGGCGAGCCCGTGCGCGACGACCACGACCGCCTTCGCGTCGCCGAACGGCACCCAGGCGTGCAACGCGACGGCGACGCCGTCGTCGCCGGTGAAGGTGGACGTCGTGGCATTGGATTGGGATTCGATTTTAGATCCCTCCGACAAATCGTCCCGGCGACAGCGTTCCGCGCGGGTCGAAGCGCGCTTTGAGCGCGCGCATCTTCGCAAGCGACGCGGGCGGCGAGCAAAACGCGTCGAGCGACGCGCGGGACTGCGGCGCGGCGGCGAGCACGCGCGCGCCGGGAAGCGTCTCGCGGCGCTCCGCTTCGAATCCGGTTAGCCTCGCATCGAAGCCGGCGCCGGTCGTTCCCGAAACGCGCGCGATCAGGTCGCCCGTCCGCAGGTCTTCGATCGTCTCGAGCCCGAGTTCGTTCGCCCGCGCCGCGCGCAGCGCGCATGCCACCCGCGCGCTCAGATCGCTCGGCAGACCCACACTGCGATAGGTGGTCGACTGCGTGCCGAGCAGTGCGACGTACGCGTCGAGGACGCGCGCGAACGTCGCGGGAGCGTCGCGGTCGATCAGGCGCGTCTCGGGCACGCCCGCGGCGCCGAGCGCGGACCGCGATTCGCGCGTGGCGCGCTCGACGGAGCGTTCGGAGCCTTCGAAGAGCAGAAGCATCCGGCCCTCGGGCGCGTCGCGTCCGTCGATTTCGGTGAAGCCGCGGATCACGAGGGCGGCGACGGGTTCGAGGTCCAGCGCCGCCACGTTCGCGACCGCGTGCCCGCGCGTACCTTCAGGTAACGAGGCGAGCGCGATCCGGCGGGTCTGCGGTAACGGAACCGTCTTGAAGTTCGCACGGACGATCGCGCCGAGCGTACCGAACGACCCGACATAGAGCTTGGAAAGATCGTAGCCGGACACGTTCTTCACGACCATGCCGCCGGATTTCGCAAGCGTGCCGTCCGCGAGCGCGACCGTGGTGCCGATTACGAAATCGCGCGCCCGGCCGTATGCGGCGCGGCGCGGTCCGAGCCAGCCGCTTGCGAGCGTGCCGCCGATGGTGGCCACGGCCGCGCGCGGGACGTCGAGCGGGACGAACTGACCGTGTTCCGCGAGCGCCGCGTCGAACGCGCCCACCGTCAGGCCCGCTTCGACGCCGATCGTGAGGTCGCGCGGTTCGTAGTCGACGATGCGGTCGAGGCCGCGCAGGTCGATCGCGACGTCGTAGCGTGCGGGATCGTTCGCGAGCGCTTGCAGCGTATTGCCGCCGAAGAGCACGACGGCGCGGCCGGCGTCGTCGCATTCGCGCAACCGCGTGGCCGTCTCTGCCGCATCGCGCGGCGAGAAAACGGCAGCCGGCGCGGAACCGCCGAGCGCGTAGACCGCGTCGCTTACAGCCACGCGCCGGCCGGCAGCGGGACCGCGAGATTCGCTTGGGCGGCGCGTACCTCGCCGCACACGGCGCCGGCCGGGAAGATCTTATCGGGATTGAAGTTTCGCGCGACGTCGAACACGTCGCGCAGGCGCGCCATCGTCGCGAGGTCGGCGTCGTTGAAGACGAGCGGCAGCGATTCGCGCTTTTCGGATCCGATGCCGTGTTCGCCCGAGATCGTGCCGCCGAGTTCGATGCAGGCGGCCAGAATATCGTGACCCGCGTGCGCGACCGCTTCGAGTTGTCGCGCGACGCGACGATCGAAGAGCAGTAAGGGATGCAAGTTGCCGTCGCCGGCATGAAATACGTTGCCGACGAGGAGCTCGTGGTCGCGCGCGATCGCTTCGATCTGCGCGAGTGCGAGGGGCAGTTTCGTGCGCGGCACGGTCGCGTCTTGAATGTAATAGTTCGGCGCGATCCGGCCGAGCGCACCCGCCGCGCCTTTGCGCGACGCCCAGAGCGCCTCGCGTTCGCGTGCGCTCGTCGCGGAACGCCACGAGAGCGCTCCGTGCTCGCGCGCGACGCCCGCGAGCGTGCGGTCCCACGCATCGACGTCGGCAGGCTCGCCCGCGATCTCGACGAGTAGCACGGCGCCCGCATCCAGCGGGAATCCCGCATGAAAGTGCGCTTCGACCGCCTGGACGATCGTGCGGTCGATGATCTCGAGCGCGGTCGGCGTCAGACCGGCCGCGACGATCGCCGAAACGGCTGCGGATGCCGATTCGACGTCGCCAAAGGCCGCGACGCAGACGCGGATCGCGCGCGGTGCGCGCAAGAGCCGGACGTCGACTGCGGTGACGACGCCGAGCGTCCCTTCGCTTCCCACGAGCGCCCCGGTGAGGTCGTAGCCGGCATCGTCGATCGAAACGTAAAGTACGTCGCCCGCATCGTCGACGAATTCGATGCCGAGCACGTGTGCGCTCATCGAGCCGTATGCGAACGCGTGCGGGCCGCCGGCGTTCGTCGCGGTGTTGCCGCCGATGGTGGAGGTCTTCTGGCTGGAGGGATCCGGTCCGAAGAAGAGGCCGTGGCCTTCGATCTGTTTCGAGAGGTCGAGATTGACCAGGCCCGGCTGAACGCGCGCCCGGCGGTTTTCCGCGTCGAGCGAGAGCACGCGATTCATCCGCGCGAACGAGAGCACGACGCCGCCGTTCGACGGTATCGCGCCGCCGCAGAGACCCGTTCCCGCGCCGCGCGGGACGATCGGTTCGCCGCACTCGCGCGCGATGCGCACGACCGCGCTCACGTCGCGCGCGTCGTTCGGCAGCACGACGGCCGCCGGCAGCGCACCTTCGCAAAACGCGTCGAACGCATACGCGGCGAGATCTTCCGGTGCGCCGAGGACGCGCTCGGCACCGATCGCATCGATCAGCCGCGTGACCACGTCGGAACCGTTCGCACCCGTCATCGTCGTCGATGGCTTACGAGCGGCCCCCGCCGAGTCCTGGGCCGCTACGCTTTCGGCTCAGGTATAGAGGAGCGCGGGCATCCGAAGCGCCTCGAACGCTCGCGTTGCCGGGACCCAGGCCGCGAGGATTTCGCTTGGCTCGAGCCCGTCCTCCAGACCCCGGCGCAGCGTGTCGGTGCCCCAATCCTTGTCCAGGCCCGCGGCGTTCTCGATCGAGATGGCGCGGGGCTCGACCTTGCGCACGGCCACGAGGATTTCGACGGCCGTCCGCACGGCGCGAAACGCACGCGGGTCGACGATCACGAGCTCGACGCCGGTCAAGGTCTTGCCCGCCCAGAATCCCGAGATCGGCGCCCAGGCGGCCGCGCGAAAATAAACGCCGGGAATCGGCCGGTCGTTGAGATACGCAGCGAGTCGCGCACCGTCGAGCTGATAGGCGCCGGCGTATTTGAACGGCTTCGTGTAGCCGGTTCCGTTGTTCACGCCCGCGCCGTCGATTAAACCGGTCGCGGGATAGACGAGCGTCGTGTCCCATTCCGGGATGTTCGGCGACGTCTGCACCCAGTGCAAGCCCGTGTCCGGCCAGAGCATCGAACGCGTGTACCCGCGCATCGGAATGACGCGGAGATTGCAGCCGATCGAGAAGTGATCGTTATAGAGATTTGCGAGTTCGCCGATCGTCATCCCGTGGCGAATCGGCAGCGGGTACAGCCCGATGAACGACGCGAAACGCAGATCGAGGACCGGCCCTTCGACGACGCTGCCGCCGATCGGATTCGGCCGGTCGAGCACCCACACGGCCTTGCCGTAGGTTTTCGCCGCCTGCATGACATACGCGAGCGTCGAGATGTACGTGTATGCGCGATCGCCGACATCCTGAATGTCGAAGAGCAGCACGTCGACGCCTTCGAGCATAGCGCCCGTCGGATGGCGGGTCGCGCCGTACAAGCTGTAGACGGGAAGTCCGGTGCGTTCGTCGACATAGGACTTTACGTATTCGCCTGCCGATTGATCGCCGCGCAGGCCGTGTTCGGGCGAGTAGATCGCTTTGAGCGAGATGCGCGGATTGTGCCGGATCGCATCGACGATCGTTTCCAACTGTGAAGTAACGCCGGTTTGGTTGGTGACGACGCCCACGCTGCGTCCGCGCAATTCGCGCCACGTCTCGGCGAGGAAGACGTCGTCGCCGAGCGTCACGGCGGCGGGTGGCAGCGGCGCTGCGGCGATGCGCGTGGCCGCGGCCGTCAACGCGAGCCCGGCAGCCGTCCCGGCCCCCGCGCGGCGTATGAATTCGTTTCGAAGCATCGGGTAACCGTATAAGCCGCGCGGCGCACTCGGCCCCCCTGTTCGCCACTCATGGAAGCAAGCGTACGTAGCATTCCGGCGGCGAGGGTATCGGGCCGGTATGAACGCCGTCGTCTACCGCGGTCCGCGTCAGGTTGCGGTCCAGTCCGTTCCCGATCCGGTATCGCAAGCGCCGACCGACGCGATCGTCCGGCTAACGACCACGGCGCTCTGCGGCAGCGATCTGCACGCATACGATGGCCGGACCTCGGCAACCGCCGGCGACGTTATCGGGCACGAGCCGCTCGGCATCGTCGAGTGGGTCGGGTCGGCGGTCGTGTCCGTCAAGCGCGGCGATCGCGTCGTGATACCGACGCACGCAAACTGCGCGTTCTGCGACAACTGCGAACGCGGGTATTCCGGCGCTTGCCTCACGGTCAACCCGCCCAATTATGGTGCGGCCTACGGCTACCCCGGAATGGGCACGCTCGTCGGCGCGCAAGCGCAGTTGTTGCGCGTGCCGTTCGCCGACGCCAATTGCCTCATCGTGCCCGGCGAGGAGGGAGACGATCTCGAGGATGACTTCGTCTTGTTGGCCGATGCTTTCGTCACCGGCTATCATGCTGCAACCTTGGCGGACGTTGCACCGGGCACGACCGTTGCCGTGTTTGGTGCGGGCGCCGTCGGGTTGCTCTCGGCCTATAGTGCGCTGCTACGCGGCGCCGCGGAGGTGTACGTGGTCGATGGAGTGGACGCGCGCCTGCGCATCGCCGAGAGTCTGGGTGCCATTCCTGTCGATTTGCGACGCGGCGATCCGGTCGAGCAGATATTCGCTTTACGGCGCGGTGAGCGACGTGCCGGGCCGCGTGGACCACGCGCCGAGCAGATGGCCGGCGTGATGTGCGCGATCGACGCAGTGGGTTTTCAGGCCCGCGATCGGTCCGATATGAGCCAAGAGAATCCGGCCCAGCTCATCGACGACTTGGCCCGAGTCGTGAATCCGACGGGCTCGATTGCGATGATCGGTGTCTGGGCGCCGCACGACCCGCATCCAACCGACACCGACGCCGGGTCCGGCCGGTTCACCGTCCCGTGGGGAACGTTCTTTCAAAAAGGCATCAGCGTTCGCTTCGGCCGCACGCACGATGAACGATATAATCGTACGTTGCGCGATCTCATCGTGAGCGGTCGTGCCAAACCGAGCCGGATCGTGACGCAGCGATTGCCGCTCGGCGAGGCGCCGGCCGCATACGATGCCTTCGATCAGCGTGCGGACGGCTACGTCAAGGTGCTATTCACGCCGAACTAGGGTGACGGATCTAAACCCGACAGGCTCTTCGAAGAAGTCATGTTCGCTTGCGGCCGAGACTTGCCGTCGCGGGCGGCGGCGTGATAGAGTCGCGTGGAATCATGCAGACGGGCGAGATCTTTCTTCCAACTACGAAACCCGAAACCGAGTGGGTTCGCGGCAGGGCGCTCCAGAAGATGAGCCCGACGCGCATGCATGCCCTCCTCCAAACTGCCGTGATGATCGTCTTACGCGAATGGGCCGGCGAACGCGGGGACGTCCTTACCGAGTGGCGGTTCCGCATCGCCGTGCCGGAAGAACCGCGGCGACCGCTCGTTCCCGACGTCGCGTTCGTCCGGTACGATCGCCTACGCGGTTTGTCGGACGAGGACGTCGAGGTGCCTCCGTTCGCCCCCGACGTAGCGATCGAGATACTCTCCTCGGGGGACCGCGCGATCGACGTCGATAGCAAGATCGACGTCTACCTGCGCGGCGGCGGAAGCCTCGTACTCGTCATCGATCCGAAGCGCCGCACGATTCGTGCCGTCGATTCCGAAACGGATCGCACGCTGGCGAGTGAAGAAACGTTTACGCACGCGGCGCTGCCCGGCTTCATGCTCGGCGTCGGTCCCTTCTTCGAATCGGCGTTGCGCCGCAGGTTTTGACGCCGGGCGCTACGGCTCACGGCGACCATGGCCCCGGCCATTCGTTTGCGACGGCGGCATCGTACAGGCCGCGGATGCGCTCGCCGGACGGGAGGAGCGATATCCTCGGAAATGTGGCAGACCGCGTCTTCCGAACGGTCGAGCGCGATCAGTTTCTCGCCGAAGTCGCTCGCCGGTAGCGCGCCCAACGATGGTTTGCGACCATCTCGAGCGCCCCGGCAGTGCACCAGCGCGATCACGTCACGCAGGTCGTACATGGGCCGTACCGCCTACATGCGCGATTCGACGAACGCGCGTGTCGCGTCGTCTTCGAAGTAGACGTAGGCGCCGCGCATACCGCGCGTCATCAGGACGCGGTAGGCGTTCCTTACGTTGTCCGTAAAGCGTGCGCCCGATTTCGTCTTTACGACGTGATCACGTGAGAAGCTCGGCTGGCCGACCCACTTCGCCGCCTCGGCGTCGTACACGAAATCGCGTCCGAAGATCACCCCAATGTAGTCGAACTCAAAACCTTGGGCCGTGTAGATGCAGCCGATCTGATCGATGCCGCCGGGATCGCTCGCCCAGAAGCTTGCCTTGGGAATGCCTTTCTTCAAGTGCGCCGCGTCCGGCTTTGCGTTCCACGGTCTCGCATAGTCGCCGACGACCACATCGGACACGAGGGTCCCGTCGTCGTTGGGCTCGGACCACTTCCAGCAGAATCCGGCGGACATACGCGCCGAGATTCCTTCGCCCTCCTTCGCGCGGATCGCCGCCTCCAATGCTGCCGGCGAATCGAAGATCCGGAAATCGAAAGCGGATGACGTGCCAAGCTTCATCTCGCCCGTCTTGCGAATCTCCAAGAGCTGATCGAGCCAGTCGATGTACGCATCGGAGCCCGCGCAACGAAACTGGGTGTGCAGTTCGACTTCCCGATAGAGCGCGTCGTGTTTCGCCGCGCTCTCGCGAATGAGCGTCGACGAGCCCACTTCGCTCGAGCGAACTGCTTGATGGTCGTCGATGAAGAAGACCGACAGGCGGGCGGCGTCCATCAGCTCGTCGATCTGCGCCTTGTCGCTCTTTTTCGCTTTCGGCGTGTAGAGCGAGTTGCTCGTTGCTCGAATGCGATGGGACTCGTCGCACACGAGCACGTCGAGAGCGCCCGGGTCGGCCGCGCCGTAGCTGTTGAAATATTGCAGGAGTGGTTTGGCGCGTGGTCCGAGCACGCGACGCAGGTTTTCGGTAAAGGCTTTGGAGCCCGTGGCGTGCTGCACGATCTTGTTTTCCCGCAGCAGTTCTGCCATCAGGTTGAGCGCGAGGACCGACTTGCCCGTTCCGGGGCCTCCTTTGACCACGACGACCGCGCGCTCGGCCTTGGTGCGAAGTCCTTTCCGCGCTGCGGTCAAGATCAGGTTGAACGCGACGATTTGGTCGTCGAGCAACGTGTACGTCGGTTCGCCGGCGATCACGCGCGCCGTGTGCTCGAGCAGTTTCTTGCTCGGCGCGTAGCGACCGTGCGTGATGCGTTCGAGGATCGGCATGCCGTTCCCGGCTCCGACGCGTTCTTGTAAGAACGTGCGGAATGCGTTCGCATCCCGGCCGGTGAAAAGCGGTGCCGCTGCTAGCGCGCCCGCATATCGTTCGGAGGTCAAGACGTTGCGCGAAGCGTCACCCAGATTGTGCAGCCACGAACAGGCATCGAGATCGATTGCGGAAGGCTCGACGTGGAAGGCGGAGTTCGTGTCCGCGAGATAGCGCCTATAGTTCGCGACTTGAACGCTCGGGTGCGCGAGCTCCCGTGGCTTGCCGCCGAGATACGTTATCACGCAGTCATCGATATCCGAGGCCTCCGCCTCGGACCACTGCTTGAGTTCGATGATGACCGCTCGCTCGCGGCCGTCGGCGTTTTCACCCGTGAGGATCGCGTCGAGCCGCGCCGATGTGAGCGGAAGCTGCAATTCCAGCGCAATGCCCTGTTCGCGAAGGCCCGCGTACTGGAGGTGGGCGGTCAGCGCCGTCAGGGAATTCTGCCAGGACTTAAATTCCGATATGCTCGCTCGGTAACGGAAATACTGATAGTAGCTGTCGCCCAGCTTCTCCGCCACGCGATGCTGAACGGCATCCGTAATGAACTCGCTCGTCGATCCGGAATAGAGTTGCACGCGCCGTCAGTTCGCCGGCAGGCGAGCGATACTTGCTACGACTTACCGAAATTCACCACGTCTCGGGATGACACGATCTAAGTCGGGACGCCTTCATCGCTGCCACTCGGCCCTTCGACAGGCTCGGGGTGACAATTGTAAACCCAATAGGCTCCTGGTTTTCGGAATAACTTCTGGGGATTCCGGCCACGCGCTACACGAACTCCGGCCGGATCCCCTCCGGGACGAGGCGCGCCGCGGCGGCGAGTTCGAAGAGTTGCTCGATAGCCGCGACGCCGTCGTCGCCGAGATCGACGGAGTACTCGTTCACGTATAAACCGATGTGCGCGCGCATCACCGCTTCGTCCATCTCGAAGGCGTGTTCGCGGACGTAGGGGGCCACGGCGGCTTCGTCGTGGCGGGCGAACGCGAGGCTTGCGCGGATCGTCTCGTCGATGGCGCGCGCCTCGGCGTCCGGAACGTCGCGCCGAACCAGGATGGCGCCGAGCGGGATCGGGTTGCCCGTTTCGCTTTCCCACCACGCACCGAGATCCGCAACCTGCGCGAGGCCCGAGCGCTGGTAGGTGAAACGCGATTCGTGGATGATGAGCCCCGCGTCCACCTCGCCGCTCGCGACGGCATCGACGATCGCATCGAAGCGCATCGGCACGAAGTCGATCGGTCGTTGCAGCGCGAGTCGCAACAATAAGAACGCGGTCGTCATGACGCCCGGGATCGCGATGCGCGCGTGCGGTTTGAACTCGGAGAGCGCCGGTACGGCGCCGTTTGCATCGGGCTTCGCGATGACGAGCGGACCGCAACCGCGGCCGAGCGCGCCGCCGGCGCGCAGGATGCGATACCGGTCGAGCAGATAGGGGATCGCGCCGTAACTGACCTTCGTCAATTCGAAACGTCCGGCGCGGGCGGCCTCGTTGAGCGCTTCGACGTCGTCGAGAACGACCTCGACCGGCGGCGCGCCCGAGAGCAGCCCGCGCGTCCAGGCCGCGAAGATGTACGTGTCGTTCGGGCACGGCGAGTATGCGAGTGAGAGGGTGGCGGTACGTGTCGTCATTGTTGTTTGGTCAACTCCACCGCGTCGTCCGCGGTCCACGAGCCGTCCGGGAGCTCTTCTTCGTCGTAGATTCCGAACGTGCGTGCGTCTTTGTGAATGATGGTGATCCGGCGACGATATTGACGCCCGTTCGCATACGAAAAGTTGCTCGTGAAGACGATCGCGTTCCCGCGCCAGCCCGATTCCGATACCCAAATGCCGTACGACGGATCGCCTTCGATGCGGACGAGGACGTAGCGGCGCGCGAACGGATCGAAGGTGATGTAAAATTCGTCCTGCGCCTTGCCGTCCGCTCCGAAGAGCCAGCGACCCTTCATCGTGAACGCGAAGATGTACGTGTTGATGCCGAGGTCGCGCCGTTTCCCGTCCGGTAATTCTTGCTCGTTGTGCGCGCGCCACGTGCCGCTCATCCACCCGAAGTGCGAGAGTTCCCGAATGGGCCGCGCGATGGTGCTGATCACGTTGGGATCGCTCATCGATTCCGGCACCGTCGGCTGCTCCGGCGCGATCGGACGCGGTGTCGGCGGAAGCGTTGGGATGAGGGTCGGGGCGGGTTCGACGTCGCGCGGCGGCGCGCTCGGCGGGGTCGACGAGACGGGCATCGCCGAGGGCACGACCTCGAGCGGCCGCAAGCGTCGCGCCTTCGGCGTCGGGGTCGCGGTGGGCGACGGCTTTGCAGTGGGCGAGGGCTTCGGAGTGGGCGAGGGCTTCGGAGTGGGCGAGGGCGTCGCGACGCGTACGGGCGTCGTTATCGGAGAAGGCCCCGTGATCGGTAGGAACTTGATCCGGTATTTTCGCTTCGGGCTTGGTGATGGCGAATTCGGTTGGGACGGAGTCGGCGAAGCCGTCGCGGAGGCGGCGGAGGCTGAGGGGAGCGGCGACGGTGTGCTTTTGCGAGAACGCGGCTGGAGCGGCACGGGCGTCACCGTCAGGCGGTAATGTGGTGTCGGGCTCGGCGATGGGCTCGGCGGCGCGGAACCGGACTCCGCCGGGCTCGGCTCGCTGCTCGGCGCCGGCTGGGCGGGTCCGGCGCTAATCGGCGTCGACCCAAGCGCCATCGCGAAGCCAAGCGTGAGAAGTCCGGCGACGATCCGGGCTCGGTTCAAAAGTGCCTCCTACGCAATCCGGTCGAGCACGGATTCGAGCGCGCGCGCCGTGGCACGCGCTCCGTTCGCAAAATCCCATTCGCTCGAAGCACGATCGCCCACGTAATTCGAAATCCCGCGAACCTCGATCGCGGGGACGTTGGCGACCGCTGCGGCCCGCAGGACGGAGAACCCTTCCATCGACTCGACGTCGCAGCCGTAACGTGCGCGCAGCCGCGCCGCAGTCGCATCCGTGGCGGTCACTTGTGCGACGGTGAGACCGCGCGCGAGCCGCAGCCCCGCAGCCTCGAGCGCCGCGCAGTTCGCCAACAGACCGGCATCGGCGTCGGCGCGTTCGATCAGCCCCGCGTCGCCGGGAAGCGCGAGCGATGCGCCGCCCTCGAGGCCGAAATCGGCGAGCGTCTCGTCCGCCACGAGCACCGCGTCGCCGATGCGTGCAGAGCCCCGGAAGGCGCCCGCGATCCCGGCGTTCACGACGGCCGCGTAGTGGTGCCGGCCGAGCGCGTTCGCCGTCGCGATCGCCGCTTCGACCGGACCGACGCCCGCTTCGAGAATCGTAACGCCGGTGCGTTCGGAGAGATAGCGTAGTTCGGGAAGCAACGCGCAGACGACCAGGATCATACCATTATCTGACGCCGATGAACTTGTGCGTCTGCAAGCCGAGGCGGAACCGGTCGGGCCGTTCCTTGGCGGCCGCGATGGCGAGCGCGACGTTCGCAGGTTTGTTGCCTTCGGGCTGGAGGAAGATCGGCAGCTTGCGGTCGCCAAATCGCTCCAGCCACTCGTCCGGTACGCGCCCGTCGACGATCAACTTCACCTCGTCGGCGCGCGCCGCCATGCGCGCGTCGAGGCGCTCCTTCGGCGAGACGGTCAACCAGACGTCGTCCGCCAATGCGACGTCGATGCTCCCGTTCGATTCGATGTGAACGCGCCGTCCGTCGGCGCGAAGCGCGTCGATGAGGCGCGACGTCTCGCGTTGCGCGAGCGGCTCGCCGCCCGTGAGGATCACCATCGGGCACCCGCCGCCGAGTTCGCGCACGCGCGCGACGATCTGCTCGACCGATGCGAATTCCTTGAGGCTGTAATCCGTGTCGCAGAAGCGGCAGTTCAAATTGCAACCGGCGAGGCGGACGAAGACCGCGGGCGTGCCGGTCCACGTGCCTTCGCCTTGCACGCTGTAGAAGGTCTCAGCCAGCGCGATCATCGGCGCTCCGCACGACCGCGCAGGCCGTCTGCGTCTCCCAGACGACGATCTCGTCGAGCCCGGCCACACGCGGGGCGAGTTCGTTCCAAATCCAAAGCGCGATCTCTTCGGCCGTGGGGTTTGGCAAGAGATCGTTCAGCGACGTATGATCGAGCCGGTCGACGACGTGCGGACGCACCAGGGCCGCGAGATCGTCGAAATCGACGACCATGCCGGTCGCCGCGCCCTCGCTGACGAGCGCTCCCTTGACGGCGACTTCGAACCGGTACGAGTGCCCGTGCGGGCGCGCGCATTTCCCAAGATGATGCGGCAGCACGTGCGCTGCCTCGAACCGGAACGATTTACGAATGACCACGACCGGCTCCGGTTCCACGCCGCATACGCCGCTTCCGGTTTTGACTCCGCACGCGATATCGGAATCGTTTGAACGCCATGCTCACGTCAAAGTTCGCCCGCGCGAGTTAGGCCTTGCGCAGAACGTGGTGAGTCGGCGCATTGCGAAATATCGTCAAAATATTGACATAATTTTGGCAATTTGATACCATGCCGCCATATGGCGGATCTCAAATTCGATCTCGACGACGCACTGAACATCAGTGATCTGCGCAAAATTTCTCTTTGGGAGCCCCGGCTGTCGAAGATTGGGAAGCTCAGGCTTCAACGCAACGGCGAAGTGTTGGGCGTTTTGGTGTCGCCTAGTGAGTGGCGTGCTTTAGCGGAGCGAGCCCAAGCTTACGAACGAGCGTTTCGCGCCATTGAAGACGCACGCGATCGCCGAATCATCGCGGAGCGAGAAGACGGCGACCTCTTGATTGGCGACGAACTCGATCGGGCGTTGGGTGTGGAACTGACGGAAGCTGGATTACTATAGCGGGAAGCGAACCTGCCGAAGCGATCCGCGAATTTAGACAGACACTCAAGCAGATGCGGATCGTCGCAAAGGCCTCCCATATTCGGGCCGACTTAGCGGACCTTCGGCGCTCGTTTCCCGCCGATGCTGATTTCGCGAGAGCTCTTCGGGCCGTAACCTTTCAACTCCGGAGGCTTGGAGTCTCAGAGGCTGGTAACCTCGGCTACAAACTTGACGGTTGGAGCAGATTAGCGTTTTCTTCCGGCAACGCCGCTCGCGCCGATTTGCGAGTGATATTCCGTGCGTATGCGGAGGGATTCGAGCTTCGTGCATTCGGTCACCGCTCCGACCCGGAATCTGTCTACCTGAGAGCCCGCGCCCGGCGCTGAATGTAGGCCGTCTGACGGCGTGCGCTACCGAACATCTGAACCTTGGGCGGCTAATGGCACGAGGTTGCGGACCAACGACGGGAAATCGTCGAAAGCGTTACGTAAGAAGTTACAGGTCCCCGCCCGG
>Ga0116227_10008949_pt1 | contig 18479 bp, 19 predicted proteins | sample S1TSphgellanicum_FD_89693 | JGI IMG/M metagenome (GOLD analysis project Ga0116227, IMG submission 89693) | Host-associated microbial communities from peat moss isolated from Minnesota, USA - S1T2_Fb - Sphagnum magellanicum MG | ecosystem: Host-associated > Plants > Peat moss > Unclassified... | reverse complement strand
TTTGTTTTTTTTTTTTTTTTTTTTTTTTTTTTTTTTTTTTTTGTTTTTTTTTTTTTTTTTTTTTTTTTCTGCCCGGGCCTTTTTTTTTTTTTTTTGCTCGACGGGTGCATTATGCACCAGGTTCACACTAGTGGAACTGAAAGCAGTATCACTCAGAGAGTAACCCTCTCAGTATGTGCTAAGTAAGGTTAACTCAGTAGGTGTTCCCAAACATGAGCAGCACGATTAGAATGTGACTATCCACACAAACATAGACTCCAAACATGACTACAGATTGAGCATTTTGCAGATCCTTGAGAAAGGCCAATGGGCCTTTAGTGTGACATTTGAAATGAGGATTAATTGTGGATCGGTTAATGTGAGTGAGTAGACAGCACATTATTAGACATACATACTTGTAGCAAATACATCACACCTGTGGGATTTAATTTGATATAGAATTTGTGGGAAATGTATGTTCAGCTCCAAGCAGCAGAAAATGAGTACAGCCATTTAACTTTACATGTTGGAATCAACAGAAGCCTGGTTTGAGGAGAATCTACACCAGAATTGGAATTGTAGAAATTGATTGCAGGCTGAAAATTCAGGAAGATTGCATCTACAATAAATTGCGGCTGTAATTTTGATCCAAGGGTTTGCAAGGGGATCCAACAGGAAAGGCCAAGAGCTATGGTTGAATAACTGGGTTTTTGCAGAGAATGCTTAGAGCCTTAGACCAGAAACCCCATGCCCCTAATATGAGTTTGAGTCTACAGGAAGTAGAAGGTCGAGAGGTAGTGGTGACTTCTTGATGCACTTCAATATACTGTACTGCAGGATTACTTGCAGCAAAGAAAGGCAATGGAGCCATAATAGAAGCCAAGGTTGGGACTGCAGTTTCTTTGCACAAACTTGACTTTTGTTTAGAGGATGGCAATAGAACCTCCATAGTCAAAAAAGAAACAATTTCTGTAGTACCAAGAAAGTTCAATCTCATTAACAGGTGATAGTGAGCTGATTAACAGATGATTGCTGTATGCTACAGTAGAAGTGATCCATGTTAGAGAGGAAAGCTAGTGTTCTAAAACCTACAAAATTCAAATAGGCCCAAGGTGTGGGTGGATATCTACACTTTGTCCCTTGAAATGGTGCCTCTTCAAAATATAGGTGACAATAGGTAACACCCATTGTTGTCCAGTTATACCTTTAAATCTGGATATGAATTTGGATATTACCGGGATATTTCATGTATCCATAGCTTGAATTTGGTTTAATTTTTACTATTCGTCACTATGCATATTTAGCAATTTATACCACAATTACTAACCAATCTCTATGGATATCCGGATGTTGTATGGTATGAATATTCATATCCATTGTTCGATGGCATTTAATTTCTTGGATATGGGCAATTGCATTATGCATATCCATTAGAAGGGGTTATAAGCTATTTAAATATGTTAGTTATAGTTTAGGTTTTAAGGGACCAAATATAGACCCCTTGTTTGTTAGGGTTCAAGGAATTGAGATGGCATAGTAGTGCAACAATTGCTTTCAGACTCAACAAGCTAGATAGTCCATTCAACATTGTATCTTCTCATCATTGATTTGTTATTCATCGCTAAGGCAATCTTTTTTTCTCTTTCCCAAGTGTTTTGTTGCCCAATGTTTTCCATGTTGTCCAGGTGCATGCATGGTGTGTAATTGCATCATCATCATTTTCTTGTGTTGGAAATCAGTTGTTGGGTTTAGTTTTTTTCATCATGTTCCTTTGTAACATAGATAAGAGATCTTCATGTCGTGCTTCTTTATTGTGCATCATCATGGTTGTGGGTCTTGGTTTTGATCTCTCTTCTTTTGGTGTCCATTTCGTATCCTTCTATTGTGCATCATTGTGGTGATTTTTCTTTTTCCCTTGGTGTTCTATTGCACATGTGCATGCGTGGTGCACAATTGCATCATTTTTGTTTTCTTTTTTTGGATATTCTTTTCTAGATTTTTTGTTCTTAGTCTTCTATTTTTTATGTTCTAGTACATCAAGTGTGTTGTTCATACATGTAGGTTGTTGTATTTTGCAATGGATGAAGCAAATGTTTACATTATTGAATCTATTGATGGGGTTTTAGAAGGTATTTACAATATAAGGACTTCAAGGACTTCTAGTCATGTGTAAAGTAGCATGTCAAATGTTCAAAATGTGCATTTACAAGCTCTTAATGTTGCTAATTTTGAGGTTGCACAACTTGTAGCTTTACAAGTTCAAGTTATACCTTGGAAACCACATAATTATAATTCTATTTATTGGGGGTTTTTTGGCATTAATGATGGATAACATGTGGATCTTGAAAGCTTGTAGATGTTCTAATGTATTATTTGCAAATTGGTTTAGGGTGTTGGTGATGTTTTGTTCCAAAGTTCCACTTTAAGCGAAGGTCTTATAAAATACAACACAACGAAACGGGATCATTCCTATGAGGACCCATGTTAATTTTGCACACATTAGGTTGGTCGTTTAGAAGAAGTTGATCCTTGTTGATTTTGTTGTTGAGGTAGATCATCATAGCCAGTCAAGGAAGAAAGGGCTTGTGCCAAATGGATGTGTAATCATGACATTTCTTGGAGCCATAAATCCTTACAAAAAATGATGCAACACAACATAAATTTCTTGAAGATCTCATGTTTTATATGCAAAGGTTACAAGCCACTTTCCACTCCCGAAAATGTTGGGTTACAAAGGTTATTAGTATGCCAATGCCCCCATGTTGTGTTTCCTTCCCACTCTGCCTTGGTGGAAAAAATGATCCACAAGTTAATTGCAAGAAGAAAATGGATTTTAAAGAATAACATGAAAGCAAAAGCATTTTTGGTGGATGACAACCATGATTTGATTGAAGAAGCAGAATATTTTAAGTAGTTGCATATAGATGATGATAAAAGTTGATGATTTGGTGTTGTATGTGAGGTTGGGTGATTTTATGTGGGGCATGGTTGGGGTAAGGAACTTGTGCTACAATTGAGCACAATTCTTCATAGAATTGAGGTTCAATTCCCCCCACAAGTTTTTTTTTTTTTTTTTGATATTTTGTTCATGTTGGTTTTGTTCTCAGAGTTGGGTTGTACTCTTGTAATTTTTTCTTAAGCAACCAAAGTTGTAAATTTGATATGCTCAACCTTTGTGCATGTCTATCATGTTTTAAGAATTGAAAACCGACCAATTCATAACCGACAAAAAGCTTTTAAACAATGAATGTGTAACCAGCTGGTGTACTAAATTGAATTTTTTTTCAATACATATCCTTCCTTTTATATGTGTGTGTGCTCTATAGGATATGTCTAAAAGTTGATAAGCAGACAACACTGGTAACATCATCCCTGGGCTACTGCCTGGCAGTTATACTAGTGTTTCAGCGAAAGTGACTGCATAGTGTAGGGTAAGGCTCAAGGGTGGGGGCATTCCGGAAATGAAGGGGTTAGGACAAGGCAGTAGCCAAGTACAGCCCCACATTTTGGGAATGTCCCAGAACTGATCCCTCCAAGAAAAGTGGAGTGATATTACACCTAATATCCAGCTAGGGTTTCTCAGTTCATCAGAGTACATTATCCTGGTCATGGTCCATGATCATGGGAAGTAAATCAAAGGGTACCGTGCTCACAGACTCACCAAGTTTCACTGCTCCACAAATGGACAATATTACATGCTATAAGGTAGTATATACAATATATATACAAAGGAAAGATTGGATATTGGACAGAGTTAACTGTGTTTATCAAACTGCTAAAATAGATATACCTTTCTGAAAGACTCAACAAATTGCACTCCTGACATAATACAATGCTACACGACAGACTCAAACCATTGCATTGATGTTACATGTATTGCAAAATTTAATCATAGTAAGAAGAGAGCCAGAAATTCTCGCTGGTCTGGTTACCAAGAACTTATGAAGATACAAAACAGCAGTACCACACCACAGTCCCTCAAAATCAAATTGTCTTCTGTGCAACATTCTCCCATGCAGTGCATACAACTCTCTACTTCATCATAGTTGTGGTTGGACCAAATAGACACCACACACATCAAATAACAGCTTCATAAACTGAAAACACAAAAACCCATCAAGTTTTGGGTCAATGTTGCCTTTCTCAACAAAATTGCAACTCAATTTCATGGTTGAAAAGCTCAGAGACTTCAGAGAGAACTCAGTTTACACAATGTGCTTAGAACAGGTCTGGATCCATTTGCTTGCTAGTTATAAATCCTGTAGCTTGGAAGATAACTAAAGCTGTGTATAATCTACGTGAAAGTTCAAAATGTCTAGAATCTGCAAGATGATGAAGCTTTGTCATCAGAAAATGAACTCAAAGCATGAGTCCAATGAGTCCTGAATAAATAGCTTATATCTGTTGTGATGAAGCAAGGAATTTAGTGCTGATTAAAAGTAAAAGGAGCAGGCTGACCCACAAAAGAATACATATGAGTCTAGTGCCTCGAAGATGATCAAGACTGGTATTCGTTCAATATTCTCCTCCACATTCTTTTGATACATGTAAAGAGAATGTTCATGCTCCGTAAATTATGAAACCTGTGTTTCTGTTTCGTGCCTATCTATGCATATTTTGCATATAGGACATCCTCCCATGGATGGCGGTAGAGAGGTTGTTTGAGGCGCTTCTGGTCAAATGTGTGCCTGCACGCAAGAAAGGGGATCAGGAAAGGATACTAAGCACTGCCAAGTAGACACTGACACTTAAATGGAAAATTTGCAAAACTAAATTGATTTGCACCATGTGACTCACAATGCCCTGCAGGGAAAAAGTCATACCCAATGAGACCAATGCTCCTGGCCAGCACAAAAAGGCCATTGAGGTAGCCAATGTCAATGATTTCATCAATTTCTTGCTGGGTGAACATGGCACAGCTGGACAGCAAGTCCAGGAAGAGAGAACCGATACAGCCATCCACATTCATGACCAGGTTGTTGGCTTTGGACAGAGTGTACGTCTCCACAGTCACAGCATACTCCATGTACTTCACTGCTGGGAAATGTGTCCGTGCATACCTTTGCAGAAGCTCCACTCTCTTGTCACGGTTGTCTCGGCTCTTGATCCTATTCATTCCATCAGTCATTCTCAAGTTTCCAAAGCAGCAATAAACTGTGACTGAAACTTCAACCTAATAAATCTTGGAATTCAACCAAACTCTCTTCGAATTACCACATTCAAGAACACATTCAAGATTCTGGACGAATTGTTATCCCAAATAATCTGAACATGGCAGGTTGAAGACCATACCTATGACCAATACCAGGCACACGAATGCCCTTCTTCTTCATGCTCTCAACAAAGTCATACGGCGACAGACTTCTGTCATAAGCATCTTTGAAGTATCGGGCAGCATCATCAATGGCCCCACCAAATCGTGGACCAATTGTCAACAGACCTGATTCAGTAACCATAAGTTCCTGTGAGTTTCCAATGCCCAAACTCAAAATGGTATCCTAGACAATGAGAGAACCCACCTACATTGAGCTTGAAAATGAAGGAACAGATCAAACTTACCAGAAACAAGACTTGAGACCAAATCTTTTCCAGCACGTGCTGTTACAATTGTGTTATGAGCCCCTGATACACAAGGACCATGATCGGCACACAGCATAACACACATCTGCAATCCCACCAGGGAAGCGTAAGAAAACTTTGACCAACATATCTATAAGATTGCAGAGAAATCTCCACAACAACACCTTGAAGGTAACACCACAATCAGTGAAAGTCATTCACATGCATGTATCTGACCTGCTACTTAAGCCTTCACTCGTGAGCAAAATATCCATCATTTCTTGAGAATGAACAGGGAGAAGTCATATAGAAGCATGCAGTCACCTCAATAAATTTGGTACAGTAGTGGGGCAGACTTCGCTTGAACCACAACAGGGAGATAACATCACCAACACCATACTCTTTCTCAATAATTGTTGACATAGCAACACCTGCATATGATGGCTCTTCTCCTGTACCCCAATTCAAAATACCATGATCAACTCCCTGAATTGGAGAAAACTGTTACAAGACAATACAAATATCTTTAGATGCTAGGGAAACAACTCTTTACAGGACAAAATCACCACTGTCCTTTAAATACAGGAAGGCAAAGACTATGATTTCTTCATACCTCTATCATCACAGATGGTAGAAACAATGTGCGTTGGTGCCCGGACTTTCCCACTCTTGATAGCACTGTTGAGATCCTCTGGCACTGGGGGTGGAGTATAGTCCTTAACAGGAACTATGACTTTCTTCTCTACCTGCCAACATGAGGAAAAAATGGATAAGAAATTTCCATCTAAAAGTACAGCTTCTGTTATGTAGACTAACTCTTAACATGTACACCCCAGTGAAACTGGTGAAGATAGCTCATGCAGTAAACAAGAAGAGATGAGCACCCAGGATTACCAGCTTCTCATAGGTGGCCTTTATTATGCCTTCCAAGCCTTCAAAGGAGGTAGGGACAATTGCACCAGCAGTTTCCAGAGCTTTGTTCTTTGCCTGTGCTGACTCCATATCTCCACCACTCTTGGCACCCTGTGGCATGCCCCAAATTCCAATAACCGCTTTAAATTGAATTCTCACCAAAAATGGCTGTGTCGCTGAGAAAGACACAAGAGTAATCTGCATAGCCTTCTCATTCCTAAGCAGCTTGTACCAGTAGCAAGAATGCCACATACATTTGAACAACCCAATGCACATACTAGCAAACATGGTTCCCAATAGTTGACCAGCAATAAAGAGCAAAAGGGAGAAAGGAACGTACAGCATGTCCAAACTGAACTTCAGACTTAAACAGGCGTGCACAAGTACCACTGACCCATGCCACTACTGGCTTATGTACCCTCCCCTGTTGCAGTGCCTCAACCAGCGAATACTCATCACGACCCCCCAACTCACCCAAAACCACGATCATCTTTATCTGTTCCATGACCAACACTGTGAATTCTTGTAAGAAATGCGCCAAAGTACACAAAGTCAACAATGGACACTATGCTAACAAATAAACAAGGAAGAAATTATTGGCTCCTCTCTTACCAAATGAATTTACACATACACTGTCTGGAAACAGTGCAGGGTGCACTTTAGTAACAACATGACAAAGATTTTCTCTCTATGACTCTGAAATTTATCAAACGGAGCTTGTGCACTAAAACTCTTACCTGAGGAATATTGTTGAAGCGCAAGACATGGTCTGAGAGGGTAGACCCAGGGTAAACATCTCCACCAATTGCAATACCCTCATACAGTCCATCTGTGACACGAGCAAGCACATTATACATCTCGTTTGACATACCCCCCTGCCAAAGCCAAGCAGATTGTGAGCCATCACCTGAGCAAACAATTTGGCACAGGTAACACTATTTTCAGCCAATTCAATATTGCATCACTGTCAAGATGAGTTCTGAGGCTTCTGTTGAGATGAAAATGAAACTCCTGTAATATGAGAACTTTCAAGGGTATGATAGGCATAGAGAACATCAGTCAAGGCCAAAACCCTTCAAAAGTTCTGCAGCTTGATATTACACCCTACACAGTGAAAAACTTACAGATTTGGACACAAAGCCAACAGAGCCTGGTCGGTATAACTTGCAATGGATGATGTTATCCAATGTACCAGCTGTGTCTCCTATCTTGAATGCACCAGCTTGGATGCCCCCCACTGTAGCTGGGCCAAGTACAACCTGTTCCACAAGGCATTTGTCAACTAAGCAACTTATTCCCCCACAACTGTTCACTTTCAGGTTGCTATTATCACTACGAGGATTAACTGAGATAGGCATATGCAGCATTCCTCCACAATGTCAAGGGTTTGCTATTCGCTGTAATGCTTTTAGTGTGCATTAAGTGGACAGGATGAGAGAGCTCTTTGCTAGACAGAGAGAATGCAAGCATTTGACTACAGCTAAGGATTTCATTCTCCTAAACACAGTGGTGAAGAAAGGTTGGTGATCAACCTTATTGTTGGCACGAGCATAAGCAATCAATTTCTTGGCATCTGCTTCAGGGACTCCTTCAGCAATAACAGCAACCACCCGTATTGTTGGCTGCTTCAGAGCATCCATTGTTGAAGCAAAAGCACTGTAATCACGACCAGTTGTGAATAGCTTAGTCAACCAATGCTGTGCAGAAGCTACTCTGCTCCACTCTCCAACAGCTTAGTTTGAATTACACAGACAAGTCCTCAGCTCAATTGAGCATGCTTGCTTGATCAATACAAGGAACTGGATATTTTTTATCAATCAAGCAATCATTGGTTTGTCACAAACCACAGGCATTTTTTTTCTATGACTTAGTACTGTAAGATTTTGTTTCTTGAGGGACTACAGATTTGTGCAGATACTTAATATGCTGACATATCAGGTTCAAACGTCACAGACCTAAGAGCCCAGACAATCACTAGCACATATGTACAGATAATGCACACCTGCGGAAAGAAGCAAAGTTGATGAAGACATCTGCTGTTGGGTGAAGCTTGCAAGCAGAAGCAATACTGCCAACCACAAATACACAAGAAGTGTTAGATCTTTTGCTCAAGTTTTATCCATGTTTCTCCAGATCAACAAAAAATGACATCAAGGTAGGCATAACTCTCAAAAACCTGACTGCCATTTCCTGGATAAATCAGTCCCTCAACAGGTGCATTGCTTGATCTCACTGAATCTTCAACTGAATCAACATGACAAAGTCTCATTCACAGTTACTAATACAGAGAAAAATGGGTTTTGAAAGGACATGCATAGAGACCTGCCATGGACTGGCACTGCAATCTCCTCTTGTCCAAAAAACAGCTTCTGAAAGCCCTCAGAGCCTGGATTAATTACTCCTGCAACAGAAGGTATCTCCCTTCCTGCAACCAGAATGCAATAATTCTCATACTCTATTACCATGGGACTATGTCATTTCTGCCATGCCATGCCATGCCCTTCCCACCCTCACTGATGTGTAGAACTTCTGGGAGAAACACAGCAAACAAAGCTGAAAGCAGTGAAACATGACTCTGTTGGATTTCCCTTCTTCCACTGAAAAAACATATACAGTCTAACCCCATGATGTTCCACAACAGAAGTGTTATGGCACAAAATGAACAAAAAAACAGGAGATTTGCAAACAGATCTGAACAGGAGAATTGGTGTACAGACAGACAATGCTGTTATGACACATCAGTCTCTCAAGGAAAACATCTGAGAATGAATGTCTTGGGAGGTTGAAGGTAAGGTTTGAGCAAATGTATACTTCTGTATACCAACACAACACAACACAACACAGACAGAGAGCTGCGGTATACAATAGGGTGACTTACCACAAAGAAAGTCGAAATCCAGCATCCGCTGCACAGGACTCTGCTTGTAATTGTAGAACAAGGCCTGTGTTGTGCGCGAGAACAGTTGCCCCGTCGACATTGTGTCCGGCCTCGTCGATGACCTCAGATCTCTGTCCCCTACCACACTATATCACACGAAACCTCAACCAATTCTCTCCACTGCCTTTTACACTCCGCTACTCCTCTCCTCTTGTTCCCTTGTCCTCCTCCAGTGACTTGCGTCGAATCCTCGTGCTCCAAAGTCCCTTCACACGACGGATCGGATCTACCAAATGTCCGCATCCAACGCAAATCGTTTGGTGTACAACGCCCTCCACACCGTCGTCCCTGTCACAAGATCCGTCTGAATCCGACCCCTAAAACCTCAGGAAACCAATTCAGAAACCCAACACGGAACCCGATCTGTACTCAACAAAGCCAAAACAAACCAAAAACCGATTTCAGCGATTTCAGCGAGCCTGAGAGATATTTGCGAAGTTGGAATCTCAAACTGGCGAGTATTTATTTTCCACTCTCCAAAAAACAAAAACCCACACAAGCTGGTCAAAAACAAAAGAAAGACAGTCAGGTCAGGTCAGTGAGTCCCCAGAAAGGGAAAAAAATGCTGCAAAGGGGGAGAGAGAGAGATTGAGGAGAAGAATGCAACAGGGGAAATGGGTGGGAGAGAAATGTTATAAGTGATGGAGAGAATGAGCGAACATGAAGGTAGCATGCGTGGGTGGGGGAGCAAATTATGATGATTAGTATCGTTGATTGGAGCAAAGAAGGCAAGAAAAGGAGACGGTGACCAGAACAAGAAAGAAAGGAAAGAAGGGGAAAAGGGCGTGGGTAGGGACGGGACGGAAGTCGGGCTTGGTTGGTCGCCGGTCATCCTTTTCTCATCAATCATTGACTCCCTTCGCCCGTAGACCGTGACCAAACGACCAACACCCAAAACACTTAAAGTTTTTCATTTAAGTAATTAATTAATTAATTAGTTCACTTTCTCAGTAAAATAACAGACCAGAATGAATCAATCAAATCCGGCATGCTGACCTCACATATTTGCCTTTTTCCTCTTTTTCTTTTTTTTTGTGTTGGCTGGCTATATATATATATATATATATATATATATATATATCTCGAGCTAGCCAAAAAGAGAAATTATAAATTAAAACTGCTAATTTAATTGAGTGATTTTGGAGATTTTCAATAGCCATAGTTAATCTTTTTTTAAATTAAAAAATTCCACATTTCATGATTCTTGTATGTAGCCAAAAGTATAGAAAAGGGGATCTTTAAATTTATTTTTTTTTCAAATTTGGCTAAGTCTTCTTCTTCTTCTTCTTCTTCTTCTTCTTCCTATGATCTCCCACTTTGGCTGCATCACAAAATTGACAAAAAGAACATTTATGCTGCTGACTAACTAACAACGCCCTCTTTCTGTCTTGTGCACTTTGTTGAAGTAAAATACAAGACTAGACCAGCAAGAATCATCCGGCATGCTGACTAACGCCCTCTTTGACCCTCATCCCTCATTCGCTCTTTGTTTCACCCAAAGCCCCTCCCTCATTGACGACCTTGGCCTTTCAACTTTCAACTTTGAACCACCCAGGCTGCTTTACCTCTATGATCACTGTTTTTCACTTTGCTTCTTTTTCTTTTGCTTTGTTTTTTTACCCTTTTGGTGCTTTTCTTTTTCTTTTTTTGAGGGGTGTGGGTGTTGGTCATAAAAGAACTCAAAGAAAACCATATTTAAGCACTTCAACAAAATGCATCCCTGTTCATTGAATGCTTTCATTATATATATATTTTTAAATTTTGGCACAAATGAAAAGAATTTCATTGCAAAAAACACAACCCAAAAGTCCAACAGATGAAAAATTGCACACACAACCAAAGGCCATGAACCAACCAGAAGCTTTCACTAAATTTCGAATGAATTCACTTGTCTCACTAAATAAGACTTATGAATTCAGTGAATTCACTGATCCAATGGATAGAAACTGACGAACTGCACTCACATTTTGTGTTGGTGAAGGTATCTTGTATCTTCCACCTACAAAAGAGGAGTGATCTTACATCTACTCTTTTCGAAAGGAGAGAAATGTAACTGCCTCACCAGCAAGGAGAGAGTCCTGAATTCCTCAGGTGGGTGCTTATTCCAAAAACAACCCACTTCTCAGGTGTAATTACTTACATAATAAAGCACCAGCAGATGATTTTCTTTTTCTTTTTCTTTCAATATTTTTTATAAAAAGATGGGGACAATTTGAAGGAAATTTTTTTCACTTGGTATCATACATCCTTCAAATACATTAGAATTTTCTGCTAGTGCTTTACTAGTGAGACTGAAATTATGCCTACTATACTAATTGGTGTAAGTGTAAGGTCCGTGTCACCGCTTAAGGAATAGGAGAAGAACTAAGAACTATTCCCCTCCTACTACTCATGATCTATGTATGTCGTGATAGCTTTCACCTCATGCTTTAAAAGGAGGTAAAGCCCGGGGCACATATCCAAATTGTGGACAAGGTCACCTTGTCCACATTGATCACCTTGTCCTAGGCCCCTCATTTTGAGAAAACCCCCAACCCCCAAGGGTGTACCTACACTTCTTCTTTTTTGGGTAAATTACGGTAGTAGCAAGTCGTGTATTTCTTTGAAAGATAAGTTGGGCATTTGTGGTGAAAGCTCGTCTGCTTGATTGCCTTTTATTTCTTTGAAACAAAGGTGGGACATTCACCTTGAATGTTTGTGAAGTCTAAAGCCTTATATTTATTTTGAAAGATAGGTTGGACATTTGTGATGAAGGCTTGCCAACTAATGTGTTTTTTTGAAAGGGTTGTGATACATTTCACTAGCAAAATAGGTCCTATATGAAATGCTTTTCAAAAAAAAGGTCAAAAAACCAACCTTGTAAGACAAACCACTTGGAAAAATGACCATCCTTCCAATAAATGGTCAATTTGAAAATTGAAGGGCCAAGAATAAAACTCACTAACAATTCATGTGTGGGTCATGGCATTGTTTAGTTAACACATATGAAATATGGACAATTTTTTCAAGTGTTGATACAACAAAGAGTTGTTTGAACCTTGGAATTGTGAATACGATTGCCATCCATGTTTACAAATGGATGAAGTCAAGAGGTCATTGATCAAGTGGAAAGATTGAAAAACTATTAAAATATTTTGAGGAAACACCTTTTTGTTCTTTTGGACGGAGTTGGTTGTAAAGAGAAAGAGAGTTTGAATATGTTGTTCATTCCATTCCAACTTTGTTGAAATTGTGGGAAGAAAAGTGCATATAGTGATTTTTTGGGGAGAAGGTTTTGAAAAAAACAAGAAGACATCAACACTTGCAAAATAAAAAATTGAAAAGAAACATTGAGTTTGGTGAGTTTTTTGGGGGAAAAATTGCCACTTGACAACCCAAAAAAGAAACTAAGAATCCTACAATGGATATTTTGGGATTGTTTTTGCAAAATTTGCCATATTTTGAAGGAAATTTGTTAAAAGTCACCATATTTAGACACTAAATTCATGGAGGTCAACAATGAAAAGCAAAATTTTGAAAAAAATTGTACAACCCACCTACAATAATCACCATTTAATGCTAAAACAAAACCATGATTGAATCCATCAATTAATATGTCAAAATTATTTCATTGCAATTTTTTATTCTTTTTGAAATTTTTTCTAATTGAATTTCATTATGGTTGGATTAAATTTTGATGTCACAATAATAATTATTAAAAAAAAAAGTGAATAAAATCACTAGATATTTCTTATTATCAAGAGGTTGTTTCAACCAATGTTGGTTGCATATTGGTTTTTGACAAGAGTAAACAACCATCTTTGGGGCAAGGTATTCAAAATTAGCTTTTCCTAAATGATTTTTTACTCATTTGGATTAATTTCAAATCAATTCACATGTTCACATGATATATTAAAAATACAACTGTATAAACAAGTCTTACAATTTCAACATCAAATTAAATTACAACTTTAAAACATGAAAAAACCAAACAAGCATTACACTTGCTATGATACATGTTATTGTGACTACACCTTAATATCGTAATTAAAAAATCTTTAATTTTAATGTTATAAACTTTAGTAATCATCAACATTTTTTAATAAATGTTACATTAACTTACACCTCTTCAAACCCTTAACTAATAGTCCATTAAAAAATATGGTGAAAAAGGGCCCTATTTGTGAAATGCAAAGCTAACATTTTTGTTTTGGCAAATTTTTGCATTATGGTGAAAAGAAATTCGGTCTTTCTTTTAGAATAGATTTTTAAAAATTCTAAAATTTTGAAAACTTTTGCCAAACTTTCAAAACCACAAAATTAAGAAAAAAAACCATGTGTGGAATATGAATGAATGCCTATATCATGTTTCCAAATTATGTTGAAGTTAGTTTGTCCACTAAAAGTTAGGGGGGTTCAAGGGGAAGGAGACCAATATTTTAAATTAACCCCTTTGTAATCCCACAAGGCTTTATTCATACCCATCACCTAAATGCATCATTGATGTTAGCAAAATGTTCTTGCTAGCATTTGCCACCCCTTGTGCATTAGTACTTACAATGAATGTTTGGCAATAATTCATTCTTAATAAAATAAGTTATAAAAATAAATAAAATTGAACCCATTTTGTTGGATTTCAAGAAAATCAAATTAAACACCTATAAATCACATATTAAACAACCTTAACCATTGGGCTACCACAATAATCTTTGAAAAAAATAAAAAGATTTAACATTGTTAAATTGTCCAGTCAAAATTATGATATATTTAAAATGGGGCTATTGGGCCCAATTTTTGAACAAAATAATTATTTCCAAAAATATTATTGATTATTAGTTGTAGGTATGTTATGTTTACCGTCTCTTTTCATTATGAAGTGAAGTAATTGGTGTAGATTGTTTGAAGGGTTGCATGAAATAACAATACTCCACCTAACTAAATTTTCCAAGGCTCTTCAACCCATATACTTTCATGGGCAAAAATTATTGTAGGGGTAGATGGGAAGGTGCATTAGGTGTGTTGCCAAGTTTGTACACATTTTGAAAGAAGATAAAAGCTTTTTGTCCCCAAGCTTGATTCATTGTGGAAACATTCAAAAAGAGACAAAACAATAGTTCCCATTCCTAAAGTTATTGCAATGCATGAGTATTACTTTTCTTAAGGAATTGGCATGTTCTCAATGAAGAATTATATGCAATTGCATCAACTTATACATTGGTACAAGTTTCCCATGGAATCGTTGTAGAGTGAAAAAAAATTTGATGAACAATTTATCTTTGTTTTTCACATCTTATTTAAAGGTCACCCTATGACTAATTATGAAAAAATCCAATCTTTGTTTGCATACCAAAAAATGATTATTTTCACACAAAAAATAGTTTAAATGGGGCAAGTTGGGGCATTACTAATGCCATGAAAAAGGTTGTACTAACAACTACCAAAGTTACACATCAATTAGCCATGTTTACCGTGTTGACGAGGTCACAATAGTTTAAATAATTAATATTCACATTATATCCATGTGTAAGTTGTGAAATTATGGTGAAGGTTCCCATGTTGTTTGAACATTGAACATGTTGTTTAGGATGGCAATGTTAAAAATGTAAAGTTCATCATATTTAATGGACTCATATTAGTGAGTAGATTAAATGAAAATTGCAATCAAAATTTGTTGCTTTTGTGTTTGAGCACTAATTGTTTGTCCAAAATTCAAGGAATACGTATTGGTGTTATAGTACAAATGAAGAACTACTATACTCCATACTTAATTAATGTTCATTGCATGATTTATTGCACTAACTTGGAAGTGCAAAATTTGTCTTCATTGACCATGGTTGACAAAACAATTTGGATAGGTCTCATTAACAATGTGTGGGTATTTTGAATTTTCCAAAATGTCATTTTGGGCTTATTAGAACCTGCAAAGATTGTGGAAATAAAGAGATTTAGAAGTATAATAAATGTTTAAACACATTGGATCAATTTGCTAAATATTTTTAAAAGGATGGTGGTTGAGTGTAATATTTTGATTGTGAAAATGTACACAATTGCAAACACAATTGTGAATATCAATTTGTTACTTGACATCAAAATTGTTTTGACCTTGTATTTTGTCATGCCTTCATTTGAATTTGTTAGTTCATTAATCAAGTTTGCCCAACCAAGGAATGTTTTTATTCATGACTTGTCATTACCATACGAAGATCTTTCAAGTTTGTGAATGATGGATGGTGATTTATGGCAATGATTTATGTTACATAACATTTTCATAATTTTATAATTATAATTTTAATTATAGCTATAAAATGGCTTAAGATTGGCAAACTAACCTTAATATATGCAAAGTGATAGTTTGTCTTTTAAGATCATGGGCTAACTATACATGGAAAAATTAGTTGGAAGATGAGAATTTTACACCGATCTAATTACACGTGCAATATTTGAAATAAAAAAATTTCATGTCAAATTTTTGTGCACTTAAGCTATTCATTAGTTGATTTTAGAATTGGACAAACATTTCTTAGATTGTGACACTATGAATGTCTTGGGGGCAATAAAGTTTAGGGTGTAAGGTTTATGGGTTTAAAGTTTAAATGTTTGTTGTATACATGTTTGTAGCTTGCAATATGTTTTTAATGGACACAAGGATATTTTGAGTGTACATATTGTGTGGCCAAATGTGCTTCAAGCACTAGTCATTTGAAGATTGAACCGTTGAAATGCTAATTTGTTGGACATTTAACATTGGTGGCTTAAGTGAAGATCAAATTCCATATGAAAGATCACATTTACTTTTAATATACCAAGAACAACTTTCCATTTCAAATCATGCAATGTTGTTGGAAACGTGTTAAATAAGTGTAACAACCCTTTAGTGCATGGTGCATAATGCCATTAAAATACAACAATTTTGACTTTGAATTTTTTTAATATATATTTTTAAAATTTATGTTTTAAAATTTGTGGAATTGTTAAAGGGTAGGTCATTGGATCAAACATATATGAAAACTTATCTAATAAAAATAAAAATAAAAATTGGTTTTATAATTGATGAATCTATAAAATGTTTTCTACTCAATAATTAGAAGTATGGTGACATGGTGCACTACATCAAAATGTGAATTTCATGATTACAAAAATACAATTGCAATTGAATCAAACCCATTGTTTGTAACATATTTATAGTCGCTTATGTCAAAATGGCATAAATGATGGGTCTTATTTGACTTTTAATCATATGAGTGTAATCATGAAAGTCATGTTTTGGCATAGTGGTAATTATTGTTCATTTTACAAGTTTTTATTCTTGATTTTATGTAAATTTGTTTCCATGATCTCCTCAAATTTTGTGGAAGATTCAAGAGTTCAAGGTGCATAATACATTGCAATTAAAATAATGTGTTATGTTTTGTGCTTATATTGGCATGTGTCCTATATATTGTATTTATAAAAGGCAAGATCCATGTGACTTGGATTCAATCTCCTTTGAAACAATTTGTGTTCATGATTGCATTTACATATTTTGATTCATTGTTTGAATGTGTCTAACTTATAGTCATGGATGTGTTTTCATTCTACCCATGAATGTGTTTCATGTTACCCATGATTAGGTTCATGAATGTGTAGTACACTTATATGTATTGGTGTGAATTCACCTAAAATTAAAACAATTGATGTGTTATGTTGCAAAATACTTATCAATAAAATTCATGTGTCTTTTTTGTTCATGCATATTTCCTTGTCAAAATGTGATCCAATTAAAAGTTTTGAAGTTATATTTTATAACCTAATACACCCTAAATCAACCTTAAACTTGCCAAAATATTATTTATTTAGATTTGTCCACTTAAGATATGAAGGAATGTAAGATGGTGCCCCTTTTGCTTCTTAATTTTGACATCCAAGGAAAAAAAACTCATGTTTCTATGCCAAAGGTCCTTTAAATTATTCATGAAATTTAGATTAGTATGAAGCTTATTTACATAGTATAACAATATAACTTGCATAAAACCTTTTATTGAATTACATAATTTAGGTCACGATCAAGTTATTTATTTTTTAAATTAAAAATTTAAAGACAAATGAAGGTCTTTTTGTATCAACCCTTTCTACATATAACACATTGTTTGGGTTTTGTTTAGAGGTTATTATCAAACTCTAATACTTATGAACACACTAAACCTAAATGCATTGGATTTTGTTTTAAAGTAATTGGGCATTGGAATAGTCTTCAAAGCTTTTAAAATCATACAACACATTGCATAGTTGATAAGTAAGTATGTTATAATACAAATATATTAACAAAGTAATTTAGCTAAATCAATATGTTGTAATTCCAATTTTAATTGGGGGATTTGACATTTTGAGGTCCTTTTGGCAAGGCTTTTAACAACTAATCTTATGACTCACTTGCTAGAATGACATTTTGATGACATATTAACTAAAGGTTTTATTTGTTTAGTGTATTAAGAACCAATGGTTTTAAATGTCGATATTGAATTGTTTTTTGAAATTGGGGTACATGATTTCAATTATGGATAAAATGAACAATTATGTTAGTTTTCGCCCAAGGGCCAATATTGATTGTCGTATCCACAAGGTGTGAAACCAAAGGATGACCAAAAATTGAGTCTATGTATGTGTGCATGTAAATATACATCAAACATAAAACCTATTATTTCACATATTATTTTGTTATAGAAATGTGACTTATATTATATCATTAGTCTCCCCATCCACCATTATTTACTTAGATTTACCAAGTAAATGAGTAATATAATTTATTTAAACATATGATGTAACCAAAAATGGAGGGACACCAGAGAGACGCAGAACAATCATGGTAGCTAGCAACCTCTCTCCTCCTTCGCGTGCTCTGACTGATCAAGCACAATGGCACCTTATGGCCAGGACACAACAGGACAGACAACCTTCCTTTGTCTCCAAGCCTGAATTCATAACCCAGCTACAGGAGCAATCCTCTGAGCTTTCTCACACTCAGCTCACATTGACTCGACTCAGACAAGCAGAAAATCAAGTGCCAGCATTCCATGGCTTAGATTTCAGAGAAACAATTCCGACAGCACAAGCACTGTTCTTCTTCCAAAATCTC
>Ga0116227_10008948_pt1 | contig 18479 bp, 16 predicted proteins | sample S1TSphgellanicum_FD_89693 | JGI IMG/M metagenome (GOLD analysis project Ga0116227, IMG submission 89693) | Host-associated microbial communities from peat moss isolated from Minnesota, USA - S1T2_Fb - Sphagnum magellanicum MG | ecosystem: Host-associated > Plants > Peat moss > Unclassified... | reverse complement strand
GAGTGTCTATGCCCCCTGTTGCCCGTGGGATTAGGGGTAGGGCGGGGGGGCAGGGGAATCCACCACCGTCCCCCCCCCCCCCCCCCAAAAGTGATAATCAAGGGCTCTTTATGCTATTTTTGCAATGAATTTGTTACAAACTGAACAACTCAAAAGTTGCATTACAAAGAAGGAATAACATGACAACATTTTCAAATCTCCAAATGCTCAAAAGACTACTAATCATAAAGGTCAATCAAACCTTTCACTAGCCCAAAAATTGAACGTTTTCCAAAGATTCAGGGAGCCATCATGTCACCAAAGTGTTTTTTTAGCATTTGGGAAGGTTGCCTGTGTGACTCCTTCTGTGCATGCTTAGTCAGCTGAGTGGTGAAATTATCATTTTTGTTGTGAGTTGGCTTCCATGTGCTACTGGCTAAAAACTGAGGGGCAATTCTGGCTACTAGAGTTGTTAGGCCTCTTTGTGTGCTGGCAGAATTTTGGCTATTTTGAAATTTTACTGGGGTGCTAATTTGTTATGCTTGCATCATTAGGTTGCCATTTGTTGTCACAACTATATGCAACAAATAGCCTACACAACTTAGAGGCTCAAAGAGTTTATACAAATTCTAGACATCATATACTTTACAAACTCCCAACTGAACACACACATAGCCAAACAAAGTTCAAAGACCCACACATGCACAAACACACACAAATATTTTCTCAGGATTTGAACCCTTGCCCATAAGGGTATTTCAAAGCAAATGGATTACACATAGAAAAAGGCACATTAGAAACACACACTTGAAACAAGATGTCAATCCACACGTACTCACAAGTCTATTGTCATTTCACCCATGTTGTACACACACAACACACCAAGGTAATGTCACAACTAGCGAAGACCAAAAAAGAAAAAGTCATAATTGAAAAAGATACATAAGCCCCAACGTCCCACCCATGGCTGAACACAAGGAAAATGCAAAGTTCAAACCACTATATGTTTAATAGCAAAACTTGTTGTAAAAGAAAATTGGAAACATTCCAAATTGGGATCAAACTTATGTACCTAGGCATCAACCACTCTACAAACTTTTTCCTTCTTGCAAGCTCCAATGGTTTCATCATACAAGAATGTCACCAAATTAAAAATGTTGCCGAAACATCTCCACACTCAGGTTTAAATGTATGTTCAATTGATTGCACATTTATTTTTCATAAAAATAAGTGTGTTGAAACATCACTCATCTTCTATAGATTCTAAAACTTACACCATAAAAAATTTCAACAAACTTGAACATTTAACACATGTTCAAGGTCCAAATTGGTTAATCACAATTGGCAAAAGGGATTGTAATGTTTCTTATACATCTCCACGATCTTTGGGGAATTGTTTTTCACAGTTTGAATGATCAAAATTGCCTAATTTTCCAAGGCCATGCCATCTAGTATAACATCAATCCTTTTTTCAAGTCTAGGCCCAATATTTTTGAATGTTTGAAATGATGTTTGAAAGTTATTAGGTGATGCCTAAAATTTGTTCTAACATCAAGCTTTATTTAGTAATGTTGGAAAACAATCCCCATGGCTATTGTGAACTCCACATTTGAGAATAATTTGACATCATAACTCAGAAGGAAAGTTAGTTGAACACTACCTAATTAAAAGGTGATTATTGCAAATCAAATATAAAATGATGCATCAACAAGTCACAAGAGATCCATTCACATGATTCAGAACCATTCAAATTTGGGAGGAGTCGTTACTTTCCTCCCTACGATATACTCTATGATTAGTAATGGAGACTACATTATAAGATTTCTTCTTCTTTTTTATTTTGTCGAATTACAAGTTCCACAATTTTGCAAGTTCATAACTTTTGCACATGGGCTCTAATTTAAGAACTCTCAAAGGCAAAGTTGTAACCCTTGAAAACCTCTTTGCGATGCCATATTGCACACTCTCATCAAAGGTCATTTATCCTCTTTATAAAATATTTTAATGACCAAAAACCAAATTGTTTATTTGAATCTTAACCATTTTTTGGGTCATAACGTGTTTCAAATTTTCAAATGGGAAATATGATTTTAGTTTAGATTTTTACTTTTAAAGAGCTTTTTAATAGTTTAAAGAATGTTCAATTTGGACAAGTTTTGGTACCTCAAATCTTATTGAACAAATATTTAAAACATTAAGCAACTCTAAGTCCTAAAGTGGAAATTCACTTGGGAATGTTGGGACTTATTCTCCTACACTTGGGTGGATGTGCTTAGTCCCATGACACTTTCCCAACCCATTATTTTTGTCATGCCTTAGCTTTGGTTGCAAGCTCAAGGCTAAGATTATAACATGTTAATGTCACCTTTTGAAAGGTGAACAAAATGGATATTCACTTCCACTTCTTAATCACATATACATGCTTCTTGATCCATTTATTGTTGTCAATTGCAACACATCATCAATGAAAATGGGGATGAACTTAAAAACACCTATGATCTTTTTCATTTTGCACATCACAATGTCACACAAGATCTTAGCCATGTCCCACTTAAACAAATCATTCCAATGTTTTTTGGGGTTGTTTTTGTATTTTAATAATGTAAACAAATCCTTCAAGCTTTTGTACTTTGTCATTGGTTGGCCTTAATTAAAACATGAAAATTGGGTTTTTTTACACCTATCCTTTCTGTCAATGCCCACACACACATGTCGAAAGATAATTCATTGACTAATATTGAACAAAAAATTAAAATTTATCATTTTTCTAATGAATCTTGTTACATTTAAAATAGATTGTGTCTTTAGACGGACCAATGGTACATACCAAGGTTTTTTTCTTACCATAATACTCAAATATAAACCATTGAGCTTAGGGCATAGTAATTTGTCATGTTTCTTAATATTGTTACAAACCTTTGACCTCATTTTTGAAACCTTAGGTCATATAAACCCATTAGACAAATTATGCCTAAAAAGCTTCAAACATTTTTCAAACATATTGAAACGTTTAATTATCATGATAAATTTTTCTCTTTGTGGATTTTTCTTGTTGGGAAGGCTTAGGTTGAGGAATGGGATGCGTGGGTTTGGCAATATTTATAATGGTATAATTATATTTTAATAATGCAACATGAGAAAAATTAGATGACCCAAAAATCAAATTCTGTTTGAAATTGGAAGTAGGACAAGTGGTGCCATATGGTAGAAGTACAAGGACAACAAAGATGACTATGAGTAAAAGCACAATAAAATGATTGATAAGCACAAGCATAAACAAAAATAATCACAAGTTCATGATCTACAACTTGCAACTTGCAAAAGTCAAAAGAAAAAAAAATGCAAGTGCACTTTCAAGTGTTAAAAATCAAATTCCCATAGTTGCAAGTAATCACATCTTGTAAAGTGGAAACATGGTGAAATACACATAAAAAGTGAATGTTTGTTATTTTATCATAGATCATGCATATGAAAACATCAAGGTAACAAAAAAAATGGGTGGACATATAATAACAAAAATAATTATACTTGTATTAAGTTAATGAAAATCTATGTGCTAAAAATTAAAAATAAATAAACCTAAAGAATAAATCAAAAGTGGATTCCAAAAAAGATTAAATTTTTTATGTTTGGTGGTATTTTTACAAAAAATACTTAAATGAATATATGCATATATTCAATTAGGGTGTAAAAATGAATATATTCTTGAAGTTCACATCAAGAAAATATTTTACTCTTTATCTATGGGTTCAAACTAGATATAAGGAAACACTTCAAAAAGTAACAACCACTTAATTTTCCATTATGATATGTGGCTACTTAAATTGATATTGAAATTTTTGATTGAACCTTTACAATAATGTTCTTGACATGTATTATGGGAACATTTGATAAAATTTGAAATGAATATAATAATATGAAATATCCAAATATATATATTTTAAATGTAATTAATGTTTTAATTATTTAAAAAGCTTTTTAAAAGACTTGAAATGATTTGAAAATGATATTTTTATTCACACCTTTACATTATCATATAATGCAAGATTTTTTAGGTCATAGAATTAAAACAATTTGAAATTTGATTTGCAAATCATGATTTAGAACATATTTCTTGAAATATTTTTTGTTTTGAAAGACTTAACAAGGATAGAGTTACCAAGGCAAGTGATTCCTTGTTATAAATTATTTCACATGTACTTTACAAATGTTTTCATTGCAAAAGTAAACTTCAAAATTATTTGCATTTTAAACAAGTAATTGAAAAAATATTAAACCTTTTACTCTATGATGCAAGGCAACAATTCAACAATTACAAGCCCCCTTGAGTGGTGAAAGTACCAAATTTCTAACATAATTTCCTAAAATGCCCATTTGCACAAGTTTATGGGAGGTTGGCACTTGTTGATAAATCATTAATAAAAGAAACTTTACTTTGGTTCAAAGTGAAGTTTTGTCAAAAATTAGCAAATCATAAAAGAAATTAAAATTTCCAATTTCAAGATTGCTTGATCACAATGATATTACTTTAAAGTCATGGTAATCATTGTTTTATATTACATCCAACAAGGCAAATCAATGCAATGGGAGATCCTATGCAAGGTTATACACACAAGGTTGGAAGCAATGTTGGGCAATTCTTAACATTTATGAAGAACCTCAAAAATTTTGGTTCTAGTTTCAGTTTGCAAAAAATGGAACTTGGAATCCAATTTCAAGTCAAATTCTTTAAAAATACAAAATCTTGATTCTAGTTCTAGAAAATTAAACCCAATTCCATTATGTTCCAGGCAATTAACTAGTAGTTAACCTTTGATTAACCTCTGAATCTAATCCTTTTGTTCAAAATTAAAATTTAAAAAATTTAAAAAATAAAAAATATAAAAAATAAAAAATAAAAATAAAAAACTAGTTCCAATTCTAGTTCTTAAAAAACAAAGATCCTTTTGGTTTGGTGTTTGGTTCTTAAATTGAAAATTGAAAACCTAGTTCCAATTTCAAGCTTGGTTTTAAAGATCAAAGACCTAATTTTGGTTTTACCAACCGAAATTGGATTTGGAATCAGAACTAAATGTTTTAACGAGTGTTGCCCAGATATGAATATTTGAGGCATTACTCAGGTTATCTATATGAAATATTTTTCAAAATTTTATAACATAAAGATATGCGAAGTAAAAAACATTATGAATATAATTGACTATATATATATATATATATATTGCATTTGGTGGATATGCATTTTCCGGTTTTCAAATTCACACTAATCATAGGATATTTACAAAGGTTATGAATACACCCCAGCTTTTGGAAGTAATTTTTCTAATCATAGATTTGCCTCACTAAAGCATTAGAAAACATTTAAAAAACCAATAACTTGTGGAGGAGTTGGACCTCAATTCTTTAAAGAAACTGGCCCAATGTAACACTAATTTCCTACCCCAAGCACACCCCACATACACCCCACCTAACCCACAAAAACACACAGAACAATGAAAGCCATCCTTATTGTGGATGAGTTCCACAAGTAACCTCTCCATGAATAAAAAGACAATTTTTAGTTCAAAATGAAGTGCAAAGTGCAAATTATCATTCAAGTTTTGTAATCCCACACCAAATATACTATTGTCTTTTTTAATGGAATCACCAAATCCAATAATAGATCAAACAACTTCTACTGCACATGTTTGGACAATAAGGTTTAGTACTTCAAACATAGTCATTAAAAGGTGGATTACTGCATTAGCATCATACTCTACAACAAGACAAATACAAGCCCCACAACCTACATAGTTTTCCACAACCTTCAAAGACTTGAACCTAAGATCAAACATAAGAGCAAGCATATTGTGCACTTGTTGTGAATCATAGGCTTGTAAAAATTACAGAAAAAGTTTGATTACCTTAACAACTTCTGTTTGCATGTTGTTATGAAAGATGATAAGCTCAACATCAAATGCATCCAAAGCATCAAAAACGTTAGTAGCTTGTCCAACCTCAACTTCCAAAGTTAGTGTCAAATTGATACATGTATTAATTTGACAATTGCCCATACCTTAGCCTTAGGAACCCTTTACTGCAAAACAATTGTCTTATGCTACCCATAACACAAAATAATAGCCTCTTTGAATTCCAATACCTTTTTGAACATGATTACTTTACTAGCAAATCTTGTCATCATTAGGGTCTTCAATTTCCAATGCCGCAACCCCCTCTCAACACATGCCCTTTCCCATTATTTCCTTCCCTTTCCTAACTTCTTTGTCCATGTGATTGTCTTTTGTAAGTTACCTTGGGTAGCCTTCACATTGACCTGTTTCAAACCGACAATCACCTTCTCATCATTAGTAGCATAATGGTAGGCTTTGGACATAATGTGACCAAAACATGTACCTTCATAAACCTATTGAAGTTTCAAAGGGCGATAATTGACAATGGAACGTAGTGTTGTCACCATAGATAGCAAGTTATTACCTTCATCTTTCACAAGGCAATCATACAATGCATTAGATCATACTTTTCAAGTAATGAGCGTAGTTGACCAGCCATGGAAAGCCAAGTGGTCTCATGAACCTCAAATAAACCAATGGTAACATGTTGGGGCATCCAAGATTCATTCAAGTAATTGATTATTAAGGCAAAGGTGTCCACACCGCCTCTAAACATCTAGAGATCAAAATAAACTGATAGTGTTATTGTTTTAGTAAGCCCTAACAACACATGTTATTGCATGGTTTTTGTGACCATGTAAGCAACATTTCTTTTATAAAAGTAACATGAGAAGGAAAAACAACATGTAGGCAAAGGTGTAAGACCAACCTCCTCAACCAAATATTGTCACAAGTGGGAAGGGGCATATACCCCTTGCAAGTATACAAGACCAAGTCTTCAAGAAATTACTATTATGTTTCATCAGACTTCTTGTAAGGATTTGTAGCACTAAAATACGATGTGATTGCTTTTCATCAACTCTTTTGCACAAAATAAACAAAGGTGACGTCTTTCATGTTATTCAAATGAAAAATTAGTTCAAAATTCAAAACAACTCATTTGGATTCATCACCACATGGACCCTTGTATGAGAAGCCACTTTTTTACATATTATATATTTTGTAGCTCTCAATGGGCCTTCTTAAAAATGGAAAATTTTCTTCATTCCTAAAATCACATTCCCAAATCAAGAAATCTTGATGTATTCTTGAGGTTCATAACTCATCACAAAGACCAATTTATTATAACTCTTGCTGAAACCTTTAAAAGCCTAATCAAGAACTTGATTAGGGCAGTCAAATTTGTTTTTCCAAATAGTGCAATGAATGGTTAAAACAATTATTGGCAAGTTATCTACATCAACTTTACACATTCATCATTATTAAAAAATGGTATTTTTTTGGTGGCCTAGATTGCTTCTTCCCAGGTTGTTGGTTGTGACTTGCAACAACAATAGAAAGTTTCTCAACAATGGCCAACTTTCTCCAAGCAAGCAACTTTGGATTTGCAAATTTAACATTGGTCCTCATGGGAATGACCCCATTAATCTTACCATATTTGATAAATCCTTTTCGTAGAATAGATCATTGGCACAAATCAAGAGCACTGGCTTGCTCTATTTAAAAAATAATGCACCACAACATCTGCGGCTTTTCAGGATCCACATGTAAATTGTCATTTATAACAAAAAAAAACTCCAATAAATTGAGGTTCAACTATGTGGTTTCCAAGCTATAGCTTGTGTTTTTATAACTACAAGTTATTGCATCTCAACCTCAGCATAATACAACCAATGGACTCAACTAATCGAACATCATCATCTTCAGCCATCATTCAAGGTTGTAAAACAAAAATTATAACCTAACCCTAAAAAACCAACAAAATGCAAAAATTAAAAAAAATTAGGGCAAAGCATGGAAATTCACAATTTAGTTGGAAGAGGTTCAAAGACACATGCAAAATAAAGCAAAAAATGTAGAGCAAAAAAATCCAAGGCACATGAAGTTTAGGAGAGGAACTTGAAGATTTACCTTGTTAATGGTTGATGTAGAAATGTTGTTGTAGACCAAATTGTTGGAATCTCCACTGAAGCTATAAATGATCCAATTGGAAGAATGCCTCAATGAATGCAGCAAACATCAACAACAACAACAATGTCATGAACACCAAAACTCTAAAAGAGAAAGAAGATTTTAGAGGCCACATTTAGACAACTTTAATAACTTGCACCTCAAACCTCCAATCTCACACATTCATAGTGCTTCACAAACCTTCACAAACCCCCATTGACCCTCACAGACCTCAAACTTAAGTAGACCTCAAACCCTAAACAGATTGTTGAACGGTTATGTGATGATACTAGAATTATAGCTTTGGAACAATTTGACATGCTGTAGGGGATGAACTACAATTAGTATTGGGTACATGCAAAAAATTCTAAAATACAAAGCTCTCAAGTGGGAGTTGATCACCTATAGCATACTCACAAGTTGTTAATGCAACAACATGCGACAATAATAGGAAGAGCTTTGCTAATAATGTTGCAACAAAAAAAATAAAAAAATATTGGGAAAATAACTCGCAACAACAAAGGTCAATGACATTGTTGCCACATCCACAAGAAGAGGACAAACTACTCAAGAAAATTTAGAAAATTATCGTTTTCTTCACATGCAAGTCACATTTGCTTTTGCTAGAATGGTACCCATAGGACCCAATTCGTTTCACAATAATCACATATCAGAGGTCATTCCTTGACCAAAATCAACAAATCAAATTTATTTTCTTACCACCGTGCTCAAATCCTTTGATGAAGATAAAACCAAAAAAAATTAGTGAAACGTTTTGATCCAATTCAAAGTCCGAAATTTGGAGCCTAGAAAAGAAACTTGGTAACTATGTTGCATATATAGTTGGAGATCATTGGGGGGTGGGGGGAGTGAGTTTCATTTTTTTGACTTGGATAATAAAAAAAGACAATTGAACTTCATCAAGAGATTGCAACTTCTTCCAAGAGATTTAAAGAGCACCTCAAAGGCAATGTGTTGTGGTGAAAGGGTTTCATGAACCTTGACATGTGGGTGAAAGATCAAACCTCACAAAGAACATTGAACGTTCAAATTTCACAAAAAGTGATGAATGTTCAAACTACAAACTTCACAAACAGTGATGAACACTCAAACCTCAAACCTCACCAAAAATGCTTAGATGTTAAACTTTAGAGAGAACATTTTGATTTTAAACCTCAAACCTCACAAAGAGAACATTCAAAGCTCAAACCTCACAAAGAAAGTGCTTAAAACTCAAACTTCACAAAGAAAGTGCTTAGAGTTCAAACTTCAAACTTCATCAGAATTTAGACCTTTGACCTTGCATAGAGATACCTTCAACCTTAGACCTCCAACTTCAGACAAAGAACTTCACATTTCAAACCGTTGACCTTAGACCTTCGAACTTTGTTGCAAAAATTCACAAATCATAAGAATTGAGGGTTTTGACCTCAAACCATACCTCATTAGATTTTGGACACATGATGTGTGGATTCATCCCTTATAACAAACTGAATGTTACCACTATAATAAGTTAGAAGAGACTACTAGGTACGTGCCAATTGGAGATTCACATTGGAATGCTGAATTTTGTTCTGATAGGATAATAACACCAAGAGATTCTAGTAGTGTTAGGTTGGCAATTTCAAAGATGTAAGTTGAATTGGTTCACAAGATTTGTATCTCAACTGTGAGTCTTATGTGCCCAAGAGATTTTCTTAATACACTTTTCTTTTGGTATCAGAGCCAGTCAAGTTTGTGACATTTTAAAAATTTGTATGCAATTAGATTATGATGGTAATTAAAATAGTATGTCATCATTTAATGTAGATGAGATTGGGCAAGATGATGTTACACAGGAAATTCATGAGCAACATCTAGTTGTCAAGTTCGATTATCCAAGAAGGTAGGATGGACCTCAAATAGGAGCCCTAATTCTGTGTTTGTTGGGATTTGGTGTAGTGATACTTGTAGGTATAAATCCTGATGAAGTTCAGATTGGGGATGTTGTAATAGAAATAATTCATAATGGTTTCTATACATGCGCTCAAGTTTAGGTAAAGATAAGGAATGGAGCAAGGGGATGGGAATCAACTTCAGAACTACAAAGCCAATATCACTACACCTCATACCTTGCATTGAGTTTCACCTTCAATTCCTGAAAGGCAAAGTAGTGTACCTAAAATAGGAGACATTTGGATTCCCTAGCTTTTTGCTTCACCTAACCACTTTGTCAGGTTCTACATACTTGGTATGGAAGACTTATTTTAGAATGGAGATCATGTTCTTAAGGTGGACATTGGATTAAGATCCTACGTCATAAGTTGGAGAATATGGCAAAATTCAAGGCACCAGGGCTAATACCAACAGGAGTCCACACATGAGCAAAGTTTCTCCATCCTACCATCTGATATCATGCCCTTAAGACTAGTAGAAGAAGGAGATCAATCTAAATTTTTAGGCTAATACTCAAATGGTAAATAACAATTTCTGAGGATGAAGGTTATCACATGGAATTCAATTTGGCATTTTCAAATTTGATGAAGAAGGATTTTCATGGGAACCACAAGCAGACACAATGATCATGAAAATTTTAGGGTTTTCATATTTGAGAATGGATGGTTTTGACACCTTTGAAATAGAAGTAGGGAGGTTGCCATCAGTATTATCCATGTTGGTTTCTTTTCCAAAACAATGATGTGGTTGAAGACTAAGGCAGGGTCTCATAGGCGGGAGAGGTTCATCATACCATCCAATGAGTACCATTTTTATTTCAACAGTCCTAGGTCCTTTAATTCAACTGAAATATAGGAGGATAAAAAGGGGATGAGGAATGTGTTTGTTTTGAAGGTATTTTGATACATGTAGACATAGATTTGAAGGACAATTGTGTAGAAGTTTTACTATCTTGAGTTTATCAAGCTAGGTCAGAAATGTTCAAGGGACACAAATACTAATTGTAGCAGCAAGGTAGGTTGCAACGGAATGTGGGTAGGCATATATTGAAAAAAAGTGGAGCATTGGATGTGCAACAGATGATGTTACACTTTTAAATTAAAGTTGAACGTTGCAAAATGACTAGCTCACAAGGTATGGATGAATTGTTTTGGGGGCAAGACCATGAGGATGGTAATGACTAGGCAGAAAGGCTCATTATGGTTACAAAGGTCCAAGATTTGAATGAAGACAAACTTTTCAAATTTACAAACTTGAATTTGAGAGGTAGGGCTAAAGAATGGTTTAGGAGGTTGTAACCAACACTTGCTAATTGGATTAAATTACGGACTCTAATAGTACAAAATTATGGGGATGTTGATGTTGATGACATCATGATGAAAGTTGATGCCATCAAACAAGAACCCAAGAAGAAAGTTCAAAAATACTTTGAACATTTTGATAAGTTGTTTCATAGAGGCAGGATATAAGATGTTGAGTAGAGAAGAAGATTTTTGGCCATATTAAGGCTAGAAATTTGGAAGTTGTGCATGGTGAAGACTTTTATGGATATTGAAGAATTAGTGGGAGTTGTACAAAATTGGAAAGAGTGTTGGGTGAACTTGGAAAAACACCATATGAACCTCTAAAAGAGGAACAAGAAGAAGGAGTCTCAGAGACCATGATGGAAAAACATGTCATTACTTTGAACAACACACTTATCAATTTCTTCAAAGGGAATGTGCACAATTTAAAGGCGCCATCTTCTTCCACTGTGTTCGAAAGATGCCAAATTTGCAAAAGAGGAGACCATTTAGCCACCACATGTTCGAGATTAAATGGGCCACAATCGAATGTGCCAAGTGTGGCATGTTTCATAGGACAAAATTGTGGGATAAAATGTTCTTTATGTTTAAGGTTAGGTCATTCGAAGGATAGGTGTTGGAAGAAACTTGAGGATGGGAAGTCCCATTTTGGAACATCAAATTTTTTGGAGGTATTGCTGAGTGATGAAGAGGTTACCATGCAACAACTTAACAAGCTATGCGGAGACAAGAATGTCTTCTTTTACACATGAGTTCCTAGAAGAAGGATGCTTGTTGAGGTGACACCAAATGGAACTGTGCAAACTCTTCAAACTACAAGAGAAGAGGCAGGAATAAACAAGGAAGCTTCAGTCAAGTCTAAGATTCTCTCCCATTTCATTAAAGGGAAGATGTCCTTTTCACCTATGGAGACAATTCTTATGATCCCAAGAAAACTTGAACACCTTGAAAGTTTAGTGAAATTGGCTAGATGCAAACGAGATTCAAAAACAACAGACAACCAAATATTTATGATTTCAGCATCTCCAACAATCAGAAGGATTTGTATCAACAAGACACATTGGAACAATACTTTCCATTTGGTTATAGAAAGAAACATCTATGTGGTTGAGGGACTAATAGATATTGGAGCATCCATGTCCGTTATGGCTATTGTAGTAGTTAGAAAGTTGGGCATAATGCATTTGGTCACCAGATTTGAAACCTACAAAACTACATCTAGAGTTGTCACACAGGCCATGGGGAAAATTGATGAAGTACTTGTGAAAGTTGGAGGTGTACAATGTGCCATGGCCTTTATGGTTGTAGACACTAATAAATATGACATACTGCTTCAATTAGATTTTTTGATAAAAATTGGTGCAATCATGGATGTCAAGTGAGGCTTGATCCAAGTGAAGCATGGTTTAGGAACCAATGTGGAGGTATTACCATTAACTATGGTGAATATGCTGCAGAGTATGAGTTCAAAAGCTGTGATGCATGATGTCACTACTGCCTTAGAAAACACACAAATCATTGATGGTTCTGATTCGACTATCAAAATTCCATATTAGCACAATTCCATCATTCACAAAAGAGTAAATGACCCTGTTTTAGATTTATACACTAATACGAATAATAGTGAACATTGTGATGAAGGGTTTCACCAATTTGAATAGATTGGTGATGAAAGTGAGTTCTAGGGTATTGAATTTGAAAATTTGGTCCTGTTAGAAGGACCATAATGGATTCTGCAACTGATACTGCAAGAACAGGTTGATGGATTTATGGAAGAAGAAATGTCAAATGCAAATGACTATGCTGATTGGCTTAAGTGGGTTTTTGATGTAGAAAAAAAAAGACAAGCCATGTTTAAGTTTTCAAATTGTGAAAAGATTCCAGTGTTGTTATAAATTCATAAAACAGAAGGCGGTGATGTCCACAACGATTCCTACAACAAGTTGATAACATTTGACATTAATGAAGAAAGTACAAGATGGAAGGAAATATGTCAAAAAATCTGGGTTGATCCTAACTTGCATAAAGAAAAGAAACAATAACTGTGGAAGGTGCTGGAGTGTTACCAATATGTTTTCATCTAGAACAAAGGTGAACTTGGTTGTTACACCATTGGAGAGCATGCTGTGGATACACAGAGGTTCCCACCTTGCAAAATATCCTTTGGTCAATTGTCCTACTGGGAGGAGGCAGAAGTAAAAAGACAAATTGATATTTTAGTGGATTTGGGCAAGATGAAATTTAACAACTCTAAGTATGCATGTCGCATCACTCTGCTAATCAAAAAGGATGGGAGTAGGCATTTCTGTGGAGATTATCAACCACTCAACATGCAGACCTGTCGGGACTTGTTCCCAATGCCTCTTGTTGACGATCTGATCACCTAGCTGGGAAAATCCATTTGGTTCATTGCATTGGATTTGCAATTTAGTTTCTGGCAAATTTGAATGGCATTTGAAGATATGAAGAAAAAGGTATTGATCACTAAGACTGGATTATATGACTAGACGATCATGTTGTTTAGTCTTAAAAGAACAATGAGCATTTTTACCAGGACAATGTTAAAAAAAATTTAAGAGTTGGGTGACAAATTTTTGAAAGTATTTGTTGATGATTTAAATGTGCACAGTGAGAATTGAGAAGAACATCTTCAACATTTGAGTACTGTGTTTCTCAAACTTAGGGAGGTGAAGTTGAACTCGAATAAGTGCTATTTTGTTGGTAGAAGTATCACCTTTCTGGGTCATGTGGTTAGCAATGAAGGTACTAAACCAAACCCTGGTAAGATTGATTCAATTATGCGTTTCCCCGAACCAAAGACAATCACCAACATCAAGTCTTTTTTGGGCCTAATTAGGTATTACCAAAATTATGTTTGAGGTTATTCACAACCGGCTGCTCCATCGTTTGAGTTGACAAAAAGGGATGTTGACTTGTATGGGATTTGGGATGTCAACAAGCATTTGAAGCTCTAAAAGGGGCACTTGTTAATGCACCTGTGTTTATATGACCTAATTTCAAAAAAGAATTTTGCCTTGATGTTGATTGGTCACCGAAAGGTGTTGGAGCCATCTTGTCACAAAAAAAAGGCAAGCTTGAGAAGGTAGTGGGACCTTGTCGTTAGACTCTTACTAACATATGACTCTTATAAACATAAGGAGTTTGTTTTGCATGTGGAGGAAATTGAAGTGGTAGACACTAAAGGAGGTGAGATTTTGAAGGATACTAATGGGAAACAAGGACTCAAAAGAAAGTTACCTCAATATTATGACAAACAATAGCAATTGGAGTTGGTATTGGTAGTTCAAGAATTGCTTGAATTTGATGAGCACGATTTGGTTCACATAGACTCTGATGAGGAGGAGAAATGTTGGATGGACACAAGGGATAGTGACATTTGGAAGGACATAACTTGCATGAAGTTGTTGCATGAAGACACATTGCTAGACATAGTTGATCTTGAGGAGTGCAAGAGAACAAGGAAGAGAATAATGAATTATCATTAGCAAGATCAAAGGTTGTACTTCAAAGGGTTGTTTGTGCCTAAACTAGAGGAAAGAATGGGATTGATAATCCAAATGCATGAGGACTTGGGGCATTTTGGAGAACAAAGGACATTGGCTGAAATCTACAGGAAATACTTCTAGCATAATAGGACAAAAGATGTAAAAATAGTTGTAAAGATGTGCTAGCAATGCCAGATGGTGAGAAAGGTGGGCAGCATTCGCTCTAAAGATGAAAAGTTGAAGAATATACCTATTTGTGAACTATTTTATAGGGTTGTTATGGACACTTCAAGACCATTACTTGAAACCAAATCAGGAAACAAATATATATTGGTTGCCATCGATCATTACTCAAAGTGGTGCGAAGCAAAAATGGTTGTTGATCGTGGTGCTAAGATAGTAGCCCAATTTCTAGAAGATGATATAATATGTAAATATAGAATCCCCAAGTTTGTGTTGACTGATAATGGAAAGGAGTGGGCAGCATAGTTTGATGTCATGTGTAAGGACTATGATATCCACCATCAACACACAACATGTCAATGGCCACAGTGTAATGGGATGGTTGAATGTCTGATCAAGATTATTAAGCATGGCATCATAGTGTTTTCTGCAACACCAAAAAATGTGGACTATTGGGATGAGCAACTATCCAAAGTCATTTTTGGATATAGATGCGAGATTCCGGCAAACATTAAGTTTTTTCCTTTTATGATAATGACTGGGCACACACCACGCCTTAAGGCTGATAATTACCTACATTCCCTGACTGTGATTGATGACCCTGTTGATGTAGAAACTATTGTAGAGTAATTTCTCCAAAAGATGAAGCTGATAACAAGCATCCCTACAAATGTTTTGCTCAATGTAGAACAAGTTCAAAAGAAGCAAAATAAGACCTATGCCACTAGAAAAGGGAAGCAGACCTTTGAAGGATTGGTTGTTGGATAGACAATGGTTAAAATGAAAAAACAAGGGAAGAAAAAAACTTTAACTTTGAGTTAGGAAGGTCCATACTAGTTTATTGGAAATAGATATGGGAATGGAAATTTTGATTTTGAAGAAGGTAGCAGGGTATGCATCATTAAAGATGTTGATGGGCATCAGTGGGAAAGATCACGTAGGGATCTACAGATCTATCATGTTCTACAAGACTAAAGAAATTGAGGGATTTAACTTTTTAAGGAAGGGAAGGGTTACATATGTGACCGAACAAGAAGTCAATTGGATATTTCTTTCATGTGAACACAACAAGTTTTTAGGGTTTTGGTTTTGTTTTGAGTGGCCATCAACTTTTTGCGTGCTAACGGCAAAAATTATTTCGTCATTGTTTTTCAACAGCTGTAATGACTGTTTCAAGGAGACCTATGAGATTTGGTAGGAAACTTTGTTTATTTGTGTATTATGTGGAACAAATCGACAATAAGTAATGGATGGCTAAAGAAGCTGCAACATTCAATGGAGGTGTGGAAGTAGGATGGTGCATGACAACATAAGAAGGAGAATTCAAAAGTAATGTGATAGGTCTGTCTGTTTTCTTGATCTTGTTTCAAAAGAGGATAGGTGGAGCTTGTTGAGATTTGTACTTGTTATTTTTTTTATTTCCGTTACGCCAATGACTACACTATGGTAGGACATATGTTATTGTTAATACTAGATTCTATAAGGGGTTGATGCTGAAGGTTGATGACAAACAGAAGAAGTCCGAGAAAGATAGGAGCATATAGAGGGATACATATGCATGAGGACCTTGGTTGAACCTCTCTTTAATCCAATTAGTAGGGCAGATATTTGAGTGAGTGCTAAAAGCCTCAGTGGGGTGTCCTTGGGTTGGGTAGAACGAAAATAATGAGGAACAAAAGTGGGAAGTTAATAGTAATCTATCCATGGCCCATTTATGCACAAAAAATTGTTTTTCTTGAATGGTTGTAAGTCAACCTGATATGCGTCACTCATACTTTGATTCACATTTAAAACTCATGATGTTTCTAAGATTGGGCCAAATGTTCTTTTGGATTGTTGCATTTCTAGAAAGAAGGTTAGCAGCTCATATGGACTAACTAAACACTGAGGGTTTTGACCTCAAGCCACACCTCATTAGATTTTGGACTCATGATGTGTGGATTTGTTCCTAACAACAAACTAAATGCTATCACTATAATAAGTTAGAAGAGACTACTAGGTATGTGCCAATTGGAGATTCACATTGGAATGCTGAATTTTGTTCTAATAGGATAATAGCACCAAAAGATTCTAGGAGTGCCAGGTTGGCAGTTTCAAAGAATTAAGTTGAATTGGTTCACAAGATTTGTATCTCAACTGTGAGTCTTATGTGCCCAAGAGACTTTCTTTAGACGCTCTTCTTTTTGGTTACACTGGAACCAAGTTCCCAACTATGTATGTTCGTATGGAGCTCGAACTGTGAGACAAATTTAATTGTCAAAAAATTAAATGTGACTAGAACCGGAGATTGACCAGTGGTTATCCACCAGTACAAGTGCAGGTTGGTAAGAACCGGACCCAAAGCAGGACTGATTTTCGAAAGCCCCAAGTCAAAACCAGAAATGTTTTGTGAAGAACGGGGCCCAGAACTGGATTGCTAGGTCCGGCCATACATGTCTGGAACCAGAACTGGAACTGAGAGACCTGTTCCAAGTTTTTAGAAGAACCGGAACCGGAGGTTCTTCATAAAGGTAAAAGAAAGGGGCCCAACACTGGTTGGAAGGTTACCAGATTCTCAAAGCAAAGGTTTATTTTTTCTTTCAACAAAGCATGGTGGTGGTTGACATGGTTCTTCAAGAATTTGATTTTGGGAAGTGTGGGGATGGGGGGACAAGCCTACCCCACACCCACGACAAACCTTGGGCCCACAACTCCTTACAAGGTGACTTTTAAGCTTTTAGAGCCCCAATTGCAGGGCTAATGTCGGCTTGGCACACTGAAATTCAGCAATAACCTAAAGCTACTTCTGAAAACCTGGAACACTTCCCCAAAACACATCATGATCCACCTATACCAGTATCTATCCAATTACAACAAAATACAAAAACAAAACCAAAAGCAACCCCAGGGAAAAAAATTCAAAATAAATAAAATAAAATAAAAAAATATATATATCAATGAATGGGAGAGAAAGAGCGAGGATGCTGGGGTACACCAAGTCAAGAATTTTTTTCTAAAAAAATTAAATACCTACCCAAAGTCTGCCAATCACACTGAAATATTGTATCCTGTTTATTGTTATTGCTAATAGGTAATACTAATTTAAAATATTTAAATTTGACCAATTACCTTTATGTTGAGAGATTTCAAAATCATACACTGAAAGTCCTAACTCCTAACCTAATCATGAAGAAGATAGTGAATTGGGTTTGATGGCATGGAATATTTTGCTAGAGGGCCATCCAGCTCTTTTAGGGGGTGTATTTATTTGTTCAAAGTGTTTGTTTGTTGGGGGACCGGATAAAAATGGTTGAAGACATGAGAGTGAGTGTCAGGCAACAACAGCATGGCCCATGTGGTCCCTTCAAATTATGTCATCAGTTCACTTCCTAAAGGAAGGTATCTTTGGGGAATGCAAAGGTATTTTCGTGTTTGGGGGGTTGGGGGGGGGGGGGGGGGAGGTGGGGGGGGGCTGGGGGGGGCCCTCTCCCCTCCCCCCCCCCCCTCGTTTTTCTTCAGAAAAGAAGGGTGTGAAG
>Ga0116227_10008947_pt1 | contig 18480 bp, 15 predicted proteins | sample S1TSphgellanicum_FD_89693 | JGI IMG/M metagenome (GOLD analysis project Ga0116227, IMG submission 89693) | Host-associated microbial communities from peat moss isolated from Minnesota, USA - S1T2_Fb - Sphagnum magellanicum MG | ecosystem: Host-associated > Plants > Peat moss > Unclassified... | reverse complement strand
GATCTGGTGAAAGCCGGGAAGATCCGCGCCGTGGGCCTGTCGAACGAAACGCCCTGGGGCGTGGGTGAGGCTTTGCGTCTGGCGCGCGATGCGGGTCTGCCGCGTGTGGCCTCGATCCAGAACGCCTATTCGCTGCTGAACCGCAGCTTTGAGGCCGGTCTGTCGGAGTTCGCGCTGCGTGAGGATGTGGGCCTGCTGGCCTATTCGCCGCTGGCGGCGGGGTATCTGTCGGGCAAATATCTGGGCGGTACGGTGCCCAAGGGGTCGCGCCGCGATGTGGCCAGCCAGTTTGTGCGCTATGTCGTGCCTCAGGAGCGCGAGGCGACCGCGCGCTATGTCGGCATCGCCCATGCGCTGGGGCTGACGCCGGTGCAACTGGCGCTGGGCTTTGTCTATTCGCGCGGTTTTGTGACCAGCTCGATCATCGGCGCGACCAGCGTCGAGCAGCTCAAGGAAAACATCGAAGGCAGCCTGACTGAGCTGCCCGAAGAGGCCCTGAAGGCCATCGCGGAGGTCTATCAGATCCTGCCCGATCCCTGCCCTTAAGGGTTGAGACCGGCGCCTCCCTCAAGAGGCGCCGGTTTTCATATCAACGGCGAACGTCGCCGGTGTTTGAGTTAGCGGCGAACATCGCCGCCGATGCCCGTAAAGGCCTCGATCTCACCTCGCGGCAGGCGGAAGAAATCGCCCTGCAAGGAATGCTTCAGCGCATTGCAGGCCAGGCCAAGCTCAGCCATGCGCTGCGTGTTGCCCCCCTCCAGCCATGCGGCCAGCACACCGGCGGTAAAGGCATCGCCCGTGCCCAGCCGGTCGAAAATATCGGTGATCTCGATTTCCGGCGTCTGGAACTGTTCGTCGCGCGTATCCACCCGCGCGGCCAGACGGTGGTGAGTCTGCGTCAGCGCCGTGCGTGCGGTCGAGGCCATGACTTCCAGCTTGGGGAATGTGTCGAAGGCGGCCTGCACCGCCTCCCGCCGCCGCTCCGGCCCATCGCCCGAGAAAGGACGATCCAGCAGCAGCGTCATGTCCCGATGATTGCCGAAGAGGACATTCACATCGGCGATCAGATCCATCAGGATATTGCGCGGGTTGCTGTCCCAGGCCCCCCACAGCCTTTCGCGGAAATTGCAGTCGAAGGAGATCGGCACGCCCAGCGCCACGGCAGCATCGATCCCCGCGCGCAGCAGATGAGCGCCCCCTTCGTTCAGCGCGGCGGTGATTCCCGAGATATGGAACAGGCTGGCGCCCTCAAGCGGGGTGCGGAAATCGAAATCTTCGGGCTTGGCAATCGCGAAGGCGCTGCCCGCACGATCATAGGTGATGGCCGAAGGGCGCAGGCTGGCGCCGATCTCGAGGAAATAGAGCCCCATCCGGCCTGGGCCCGCGCCGAAATGGCGAACGTCCACCCCCGTCGCGGCAATGGCGGCGCGCGCCTTGGCGCCCAGCGCATTGTCGGGCACGCGGCCCAGAAACCAGGCTTCATGGCTCAGGGAGGTCAAAGCCACGGCGACATTGGCTTCCGCCCCGCCAATGGTCAGATCCAGCGACTGCGCTGCCGCGATCACACGCCCAGGCGGCGTGGCCAAACGCAGCATCACCTCACCAAAGCAGACCACATGGCCCTTGCGAACGCCCATTCCTAACTCTCCCGTGAACATGCTTCGAAACAGGCCCTATCCTATGTTCAGGCCCATGCTGACATCACTTTGCTTCACCAGTAATGACACCGGTATCACAAAGCAACGAACATTCAGTCTTCCTCGCCCGGATGGCTCCCCGCCAGCTGCTTGGCGATCACCGCGCAGGCCATGAGCTGGATCTGGTGGAACAGCATCAGCGGCAGGATCACCACGCCGACAGCGGCGGGCGGAAACAACACGCCCGCCATGGGCACGCCACTGGCCAGACTCTTCTTGCTGCCGCAGAACAGCAGCACGATCTGATCCTCGCGGCTGAAGCCCAGCAGCCTGCCCAGCCCCCAGGTCGAGGCCAGCGCGACCGCCAGCAGCGCCACATTGAGCAGCAGGATCAGCTCCAACTGGTCGAGCGGCAGCTTGTGCCACAGCCCCTCGATCACCGCCGCCGAAAAGGCCGTATAGACCACCAGCAGGATCGAACTGCGATCGACATAGCCCACCAACTGCTTGTGCCGCGCCACAAAGCCGCCCACCACCGGGCGCAGCAGATGGCCCGCCACAAAGGGCAGCAGCAATTGCGCGATGATCTTCTCGACCGAGCCGATCGAGAGCTGTGCCCCCGCCCCGCCCATCAGCAGGCCAGCCAGCAGCGGCGTGATCACCAGCCCCAGAATGTTCGAAAACGACGCCGAGCAGATCGCCGCCGCCACATTGCCCCTCGCGATGGAGGTAAAGGCAATCGAACTCTGCACCGTGGAGGGCAGCAGCGTGAGGAACAGCATGCCGCTGGCGATCAGCACCGGCAGGCCGGGAATCGCCTTCACCGCCAGCCCCAGCAGCGGGAAGAGCGCAAAGGTCACCGCCATCACCGCCAGATGCAGCCGCCAATGCCCGGCGCCCGCCACAATGGCCTCACGCGACAGTTTGGCGCCATGCAGGAAGAACAGGAGCACGATGCCCGCATTGGCCGCCCATTCGAAGCCTGTGGCCGCCGCGCCGCGCGCTGGGATCAGGCTGGCCAGCGCCACCGTGGCCAGCAGCGCAAGAATATAAGGATCAAGGGCAGATTTGATGCGCGCGAACATAGGGAAGGCTGTTCCAGTCAGAAGATGCTTTCGGTTGGACAGGGTAAGTCCAAGCGTCAACCCTCAATCTGATGCGCGACATCGCCGCAAAATTAGAACACCTGTCTGATTCCGCACAGCTTGGGGGCGTGTCACCGCTGTGCTAGGGGGCGCGCATGACCGCCCTTATCGAACCCTTCCGCGCCATGCAGATCAGCCTGCGTGCCCATGAACTGGCAGCGCAGGGGCGCCGCATCATCCATATGGAGTTCGGCCAGCCCTCCACCAGCGCACCCGCCGCCGCCATCGCCGCCGCGCATCGCGTGCTGGATAGCGACGCGCTGGGCTATTGGGAAAGCCGCCCGCTGAAGGAGCGCATCGCCCGGCACTATGCCGAAACGCAGGGCGTGACGATCCAGCCCGAACAGGTGATCCTGACCAGCGGCGCCTCCCCCGCGCTGGTGCTGGCGCTGTCGAGCGCTCTGGCCCCCGGTGCCCGCGTGGCAATGGCCCGGCCCGGCTATGTCGCCTATCGCAACACGGTGCGCACGCTGCATATGGAGGCGGTGGAACTGCCCTGCGGCGCGGAGGAAGGCTATCAGATCAGCGCCGCGGCGCTTGCAGCGCTGGAACCGGCCCCCGATGCAGTGATCGTGGCCAGCCCCGCCAACCCCACCGGCACGATCATCCCAGCCGCCGAACTGGCCGCCATCGCGCAGGTGTGCCGCGCGCGCGGTATCCGCATCATCTCGGATGAGATCTATCATGGCCTGTCCTACACCGGCCCCACGGAAACCATGCTGGTGCATGCGCCCGATGCTCTGGTGGTGAACAGCTTTTCCAAATATTTCAGCATGCCCGGCTGGCGGCTGGGCTGGCTGGTGGCGCCTGAGGATCTGGTCGATGCTGCCTATGCGCGGATGAGCAACCTGTTCCTCACCCCCCACGTACTGAGCCAGCACGCGGGCCTGCTCGCCTTCGACGGGAAGGACGAGCTGGAAGGCCATATCGCCACCTACGCGAAGAACCGCGAGCTGATGCTGGCCGCCCTGCCCGCCATGGGTCTGGCCCGCATCGCCCCGCCCGATGGCGCCTTCTACATCTGGGCCGACATCGCCCACCTGACCGATGACAGCATCGCCTTCTGCACCCGCCTGCTCGAGGACACCGGCGTCTGCACCGCGCCGGGGGCGGATTTCGATCCTGTCGATGGCCACCGCTTCATGCGCTTTTCCTTCGCGGTCTCGACCGCGCTGGTGGAGGAAGCCATCGCGCTGATGGTGCCTTGGTTCGAAGCACAAGCCCGCCGCTGATCAGCAGCGCGAATCCCGAAACTGTCAGCAAAGGTTCATAACACCCCTCTCAAGCTCCCCACCGGCCTTGCAGCGAGCGGACAGGCATGACCAAATTTCCTCATGAATCTCAAGAGAATCAGCCCTCACCCGGAGATATCATCAGCCGACGCTACCTGCTGACAGCGGCCACGGCACAAGCAGGCGCCATGGCCATCCTGTCCCCCTCGGTTGCCCAGGCGGCGCCTCTGGCGGGCGATCAGGCCGACGCCAGCGGCCAGCGCGACAGCAGCGCTTCCCTGGCCAGAGCGGGGCAGGCCGGTCCTGTCACCCTGGGGCCCGGCACCTACCGTGTCGACGCCAGCATCACCATCGCCCATCATCTGAGCTTTCTGCCCGGTGCCCGGCTGCGGCTGGCGGCTGGCGTCACGGTCACGCTGGCAGGCTGCCTGAGCGCCGCGCCACTCCAGATTTTCGAGGGCCCCGGCGGCATCGCCTTCCCAACCGGTGCCGCCCCGCTGGAAGGCTATCCGGAATGGTGGGGCGCCAGAACCAACGACGGCAACGCCGACAATCGCGCGGCCTTCACCGCCTGCCTTCAGGCCTGCCCGCTGATGCGGCTGCACAATGCCGATTATTTCTTCCACGACACCTGGGTCGCCAACGTCTCCTATCGCACCATTCGCGGCCATTACGGCGATTACAGCGATACCGGCCGCGGCACCCGGCTGGTGCTGACCGGCCCTGCCGCCCATACCGCCCCGCAACTGATTGCAGGCACCTGGCCGGTGCCCGCCAGTCAGACGCAAGCCATCTGGTTCCTGCGGATCGAGGACATCGCCATCATCCGCGATGCCGGCCTCTATCCGGTAACCCCGGCCGAACCGCGCGACGACTATCGCTGCGTGGCCGGGGTGATCTTCGGCGGCGTGGTGCATTCCGGCCTGTCGCGTGTGCATGTCGCGGAAAGTCAGGTGGGCATCTGGGCCCATGGCGCGGTGCATTCCACACTGGACGACTGCATCGTCAACCGCTCGATCAAGGGCAATGGGGCCAATCCCGCCGCCGACACCTACATCGGTTTTCTCTTCGGCGGCCCGCGTGCCAATTACGGCTATATCGGCGCCAATGCCTCGATCTACGCCCGGCGCTGTCTGGCCGTGGGCAACAATGCGCTGACCGATACGGTCGGCATCCTGCTCAAGGACTTTCTGGGCGACACCTTTCTGGCCGATATGGAAACCGCGCTGCTGGCCACGGGGCTTCGCATCGACGGACAGGGGCGCGGCGATCAGGAGGCCGGGCAAGATATCAGCGTTCACCACCCCATTCTGGATGGTTGCGCCTTCGCCGGGATCGATCTGCGCGGCCTCAATGCATCGGCCAGCATCGGGATCGTCGATCCCTATATCGCGCCGACCGGCTCGGCGGCGGGCATTCGGCTGGATCTGTGCGCGGCGGCGCTCACCGTCACCGGTGGCCAAATCCTCGGGCCGACCGGTTCGACCGGCTTCAAGGCCCGCGCCTCATCGGGCTTCGATGTCGATGGGTTGCGCATTCGCGATTGCAGCTATCCGGCGGTCCTTCAGGACGTCAGCGCATTTCGCCTGCGCCCTTCGATCCTCAACCGCTTCGTCAAAGCCGGCAGTGCGGTTGCCGCCTCCGGCCAAATCACCGACGGCCTGATCGCGCCGATCGTGCAGGCTGTCGGCCAGACCTTCGGCACCGGGATTACCCTGAGCGGCAATGGCATCGAGCGGACGGAGTGCCATCTGACCACCATCGCCGCCAGCGCCCTGAGCGGCGGTGGAGCCAAACTGTCCTTCAACGGCAGTGCCGTGAATAGCGCCACATTTGGCCGGCATTGCATCGCCAGCGGCGTGACAGGCTGAGATCTGATGCACGCTCCACAGTGCGGAGCGTGCATCCCCTTATTCTCCCCCCAGCGGTTCGCCGGTGGCCGGCGGCGCCGGAAGGGTCTTGCGGCGCTGCAACAGCGCGCGGGGCGACAGGGCCCAGGGCACAAAGGCCACGTCATCCCGGAAGCGCCAGCGCTGCGCCCAGCCATCCTTGTCAATGTCGGCAAGAACCTGGCGGATCGTGCGCAGCGAAATCATCGCGGCGACCATCAGGATCACGAAGGGGCGTATCAGCGGCCAGACCGAAATATGGAAATCCACCACGGTGGTGGAGTGCCTGACATAGGTGTCGCGCACCACCGTCATGACCCGTTCGAGCGGGATATCCAGAGACGGGCCCAGGAGCATGCAGATGAGCAGCGCCACCTTCTGCTCCAATGCTTCCACGGCTCCATAAACACCAGATAGGTAAAATAGACCGGCGTATAGCCCCCGGAATCCGAGGTGATGAGTGCCATCATCAGCCCCAGATTGATCACGCGCGTTGTGGGTACAGCCTCCGGCCGCAACCAGGACAGGAATGCGGCGAAAACGATCATCGCCCGCACCGTGTTCAGCAGCAGCGGAATCCAGAAAGCCAAAGTCTCCGTGAGGCGTGACCCCAGCAGCAGCAGGGTCGGAAAACTGCCGCCATTGAGCAGGGCCAGCCAGGGAGCATAGCTCGTGGCCGTCCACAGATCGAGTGGATCGCCCGATGCCGCAGAACCCCAACTGCTGACATTCCGGATAATTTCAAAGATCGATCCACGGCCCAGAATGGCATAGCTGACCAGATAGATCAGGACAGTGGCGATCGCGATGCCTTCGAAGCGGCGCCATTTGCGTTGGAGCAGCAAGGGCACGAAAGCCGCGATGAGATAGATCTTGAAGTTGATCGCCAGCCCGGCAAAGCCTGCCCGCGCCGCGCTGGAGCGCAGGAGCGGTCCAACCGCCAGCATCAGGAACAGAAACGCCGCCAGCACCAGATTACCGCGCTCCACCCCGTCCAGCAGGGCCCATCCCAGGCCCAGGCAGATCGTGCGGGGCAGCGCCGTCACCTTGTCGCGCTTGCGGAAGGTGATGTAGATCAGTGCCACATCGATGACATAAAGGGCAAAGATGCTGCCCAGCCCCAGCCAATCGCAATCGCGGGCATCATAGCCCAGGCTGGTGTCGGTGAAGCGGTTGACCACATAACAGCGGTCCACCCCCAGCAGGCGCAGGAACACGAAGGAGGCCGGCGGATAGAGCGCCGTCCAGACATCGTAGGTGCCTTTGTCACGCGCCCAATAGGCGGTGTTGAACCAATCGGCAAAAATGTCGTTCGGCTCGTAGAAATAGGGCTGCGGGAGGTAGTTGTTATGGTTGAGGAACCACAGGGTGTAGATGACACTGCCCAGCGTGATCAGCGCGAAGGTCCATTCGATCCACAAACCTTCGCGCCGCGCCGGAGGGGCAGGCATTGTCATGCCTGCTCGCTCCGGAACACCAGATTACGCAGGATCAGGTAATTGAAGGCCGAGACAATCACCACCGTGACCAGCCCTGCCGCATAGGGCGAGGCAATTGCCTTGGCGACCAGGAACAGAATGCCCAGGCTCAGCAGATAGTTCACCACATAGGACAGGAAAAAACGCCATTTCGAGGTGGCATGTCCGGCAAAGGCATAGCGGCTGTAGGTGACATAGTTGAACATGGCCCCCACCACCGTCGAGACGATCTGCGCGGCATACATGTTCATGCCCAGCGCCAGGAACAGCGAAAAGGCGCCGTAACCAAACAGCGTGTTGATGATACCGGCCTGGTAATACCGAAAGATCCGCTTCCATTCGGCAGGCGAACGCCAATCGAGCACGTCAGTAATCCTCGGGGAAGTTGATGCGCTCATGCTCCAGCACCAGCGGCTGGTTGCGGGTTCGCTCCGAAATCAGCGCGACCTGCACCCCCAGCAGCCCAAGCCCGGCGAACAGCAGCGCAAACTGCCCTTCCAGCATCGCCGAAAACAGCCAGAGCTGCACCGAATGGCCCGTAAAAGCGGCCACCACGGCGCCCATCAGCGAAATCGCCGTCAGCAGACCGATGAAAAAGGCGATGTACAAGGGCGCACGCAACAGATTCTTGGATGAGCCCGCCAAGCCGCTGAGCGCGAAATCGAGCAGGGTGAAGAAATTGTTGTTCGAGCGGCCCCCGGCCCGCGGCGGGCGCTGGAATTCGATGGTCTCGATCGAATAGCCGGTTTCCACCAGAAGCCCCCGGAAAAAGGGCTGCGGCTCGTTCAGCTGGCGGATCGAATCCACCACGCGGCGGTCATAAATACCGAAGCCGGTGGCATTGGGGATGATCTGGTAATCGCCGAAACGCTTCTGCAGCGCATAGGACATGTCGCGCATCACGCTGAGCATGAAGCCGGATTTCTCGCTGGCCCGCACCCCCAGAACGATGTCCGTGCCCGCCTGCCAGCGCCGCACGAATTCGGGCAGCAGGGCGGGCGAATCCTGGAAATCGGCGCACATCGAGATGATCGAGCGCCCACCGGCCTGATAGATGCCATGGGTCGGCGATCGCATCTGCCCGAAATTGCGGGTGTTCACGATCAGCCGGATGCGCGGATCGCGGGCGCACATGCCGCGAATGATCTCGACCGTACGATCCTGCGATTCATTGTCGATGAAGATGATGTCGAAGCGCAAACCGGTGGTGTCGAGCTGCTCGATCACGGCTGCGGCGATGGCCTCGGCATTGTCCTCTTCATTGCGGCAGGCAATGACAACGGAGACGTCGGGACGATCAGTCATGCTTGCCCTCTTGCACGAAATGAACGCCGACCGGCGGACGGAGCCGATAGAATTCGATCGCCAGCCACAGCAGCGCGCAAGCCGCCGCAAAGGCCACCAGCGGCCACCTCACCTGACGCTCGGTATCGACAAACGCCGGTTCCAGAATGCGCATATTCGCCGTGGAGGTCATATCCTCGGCGGTGGTGCCCTGGAGATAGCGCAGGTAATTGTCGTAAAGGGTGCGCGCGATGGTCAGGTCACGCTCCAGCTTGAAAAGCTTGCTGGAGGTGTCGACCGCGCGGCCGACGCTCAGCTCATCGGTGTCGGCGGTGGCGCGCACTTCGGCGAGCTGCTTCTGCAGCGCCGCGACTTCGGCCGCCTGTTGACGCATCATCGGGTTGTCAGGCCCGAGCATCTCGCGTGCGGAGGCCATTTCCACCTGCTTGACCTTGAGCGTAGACTCCAGCGCGGGAATGCGCTGGCTGACCGTCTGCACCGTCATCGATGGCAGCGGGGCGCGGTTGGTCATGCGAAAGGCGTCGTAACGGCCCTGTGCCTCGGCCAACTGCTTGGACGCGCTTTCGGCCAGCTCGACCAGCACGTCACGCTTGTAGGCGGTCTGATTCCGGCTGATCTCGGCGAGGCGCTCCTTCATGGCGGCGCCGAAAGCATCGATCACGTCACGCGCGAACTGCGGATCGCGGTCCTCAAACTCCATCTGGATGATACCGCCGCGCAGCGAGCGGATATCGACCCTCCTGGACAGCCAGCGCTGCAGCTCGATACGGTCCTTGCCGGTGCGCTGTTCGAGATGCAGCCGCTTGATCACCAGATCGCGCGCATAGACGCTGTTGGCGATACGCAGCGCGACCTCGACGGCGGCCTGGCTGCCGAACACGCTGTTCATGGCCCCCAACTGGCCCAGCGTACCGCTCAGGCCAAGGGTGGACGGGTCGGCAGGCGTCAGCGTTTCGGCCGCGCGATAGCGCTCCGGAAAGAAAGACAGCACCGCGGCAATGGCGATCACCGGGGCAAAGATCAGCGCCCGGCGTCGAAAGCTGCGCAATTGCGGAAGAGCGGCCAGCGTGCCGATGATCGAACGCGGCGGGGTCATTTCGCCAGCACCGCGATCGTCGCCGCCGACAGGCCGAGGCCAAACAGCATTTGCGCGATATCCTTGAACTTGGGCCAGAACGTGCTGGCCTGGGTGCGCACCGGCACGAAAACGACGTCGCCGGGCAGAATCTTGGTCTTGAGCGCCTGGTGATGGTGCGACAGCACCTCACCATTGGCACGCACGATGATGGTGTTGCGAAGGTCGGAAATCCGCAAGGCGCCGCCGGCACGCTCGATATAATCGCGCGCCTCCATCGGATGATCGGCCGCCAGCAGGAACGAGGTGGGACGCGGAACCGCACCGAACACGCCCACCGTGTTTTCACGGCGCGGCACGATCAGGGCATCGTTGTTCTGCAGCACGATGTCCTCGGGCAGATTGGTGGCCATGGGGGCCACGTCGAGCACCAGACGACCGTCGGGCTTGCTTTCCTCAAGCCGGCTGATCAGTTCCTTCGCGGCGGCGAGCTGCGAATTCTTCTGATCGACGGCCACCGAGGAATCCGAGGTGAGCGGCGTACCGGCCACCACGACCTGCATCTGATGGATCGCTTCACGGAAGGCATCCTGCTGCTGGATCTTCACGCTCTGGCGGGTGAATTTGGTGCCATAGGGATAGGCATTGGGGGTCAGGCCGCCGGCCATCGCCAGCAGCGCGCCCGAACTCGTGCCCGGCTCGACGTAATAGACGCCGGGGTTGCGGACTTCGCCCTCGACCCGCACCAGAACCTTCTGGTGATCGGTCGGCATGGCCAGGCTACCCACCGAAACCATCTGGAGAATGTCGCCCTGGCGGACGGGCACACCCGCGGCTTCAGCGCGGCTCAACTGGGTCGGGCCCTGCCCCTGCGGATCGTTTTGATGATAGACCACGATACGGGCCGGATCGGCCAGCGTGTTGGGGCCGCCTGCCGCCGCCAGCATGTCGGCAACGCTTTCACCCGGACGGGTTTCGTAGATCGCCTCTTCATTGACGCTGCCGATCACCGCGACCTGGGGGCCAGCCGGCGGAATGAAGATGACATCCTCATTCTGCAGCACCACATCGTCCAGGCGGCTGCCACCGCGCATCAGCTTGTACAGGTCGAAGTCGGCGACTTCCTGCCCATTGCGATACAGCTTGATCGAACGGAAGCTGCCCCCTGCCGCCGGACCACCGGTCTGCAGCACGGCATTGGCCAGCGAGGTGACATTGTTGACGTTGATCGCGCCGGGATGCGCCGCAAGGCCCGTGACATAGACGCGGATGCCGTGCAGCTCGCGCAGATTCACCGAAACCGTGTAGCCGCTGTACTGCTTGCCCACCGCGCGGGCGATGGCCTCGTGCAGATCGGCGTTGCGCAGGCCGGCGACCCTGATCGCGCCGACGCTCTCGAGATAGATCTTGCCGTCGGTGCCCACTTCGCGCTGCACGCTGCCCGTCACCGAGCCGTTCAGGGCGATCACCACCTTGTCACCGGGCTGGATGATGTAGTCTGGCGGCACGGTGACCGTGGCGGGACGCGAAAAGTCCCGCGCGGCCGTCACCAGCAAATTCGCGCCGTAACGCGGCAGGGGGCGCCCCAGCACGCTGGCGACATAGACTTCGAACTCACCGGGAGGGGTGGGCTTGGCGTTCTCGCCATTGCCCTGCGCGCGGGTCAGCAGGCTCTGCTGCAGGCGAAGCATTTCTTCCTGCGCGATGCCGTCCGCAGCCGTGCCGCCCAGCGACTTTGGCTGAAACGTCTGGAGCGATCCGAAAGGGTTCGACCCAGTATCGCTCGAGGAGGAATCCGACATGCTCGGGTCGGACGTACCGTTACCCTGATTGTTGTTGTTATTGTTGTTCGAGTTCTGCCGGTTGTCGTTCCCGCTTGTGGTGCTGCCAAGCGTCTGGGCGTGAACACCACTCGACAAGGTCAGCGCAAGGGCCAGGGCTGCAGTGGCGCAGCGCAGGGTTCCACGCAGGTGGGCAGAGCTCTTCAAGATGGGTTCCTTCACGGATTTTGGCCCCTTTTCGGAACCTTACTTTCATAAAATGAGCCAATCACCGGCTTTCGGGATCAGCCCCTAGCAGCCGGTGTCAGGCAAGACCAGCGTGATCCACGCCAAGTCCTGCCTGCCGCGCAAGAAAGCGCGCGGTTTCACGAATCTGATCGTCCAGCGCCAGGCCTTCAATGCCTTGCGCCGCCATCAGGGCAGTCCAGGCGGCATCATCGCCGATATAGCGATTTTCGCCTTCCCCCGTGATCGGGCGACGTATGACGGAGCAAGGCAACAAGGTTGACACGCGCCGCGCCAGATCACCCAGTTCCAGCACCTCGCCGCCGGTGGAAAAGCGCTGCACCGGCGCTCCGGCGGGGGATTCCATCAGGGCGATCAGCAGCGACAGCAGGTCACGCACCGCCACATAGCCGCGATAGACCGGAATGGAAGCGCGAACCTCGACCGTCTCCCCCTTCAGGGCGGAGAGGATGAAATTGGCCAGAGCATAGGTCTCATGCTTGTTGATATGCGGCCCGGACACGGCATAGATCCGAGTGACAATCGCCCGGCGGTGCGCCTCATCGGCCATGGCCCAGGCAGCAAAACGATCCTCGTCCTGCTGCTTGAGCGCCCCATACAGCCGCAAGTCATGCGCGGCAGAGGCATCCTGCGCAAAAGCGGCCGCCCCGGAAGACGCGACGAAGACCCTGTCCACCCCCAGCGGGTCGAGCGCATCGATCACCTGCTGCGAGAGCGCCCGATTGGCCGCCACATAGTCGGCCCCCGCCATCCCGGCGACCTTGTCCTTGGTCAGGAAGGCCAGATGGAACAGCATGGTTGGCCGGGCGGGCAAATCCCTCAGACCGGACAAGGCTTTCTGTTCGACCACACGCCCCGATGCCAGCGTGATGCTGGCATCGCCCGAGCCGAACACGACCAGACGCTCAAGCAGGGCATCCCCTTCGAGCGCCTCGTCGAGCAGGTCCAGCAGCGTGCGTCCGATCCAGCCACGCCCGCCCACGATCACGATACGACGCTCGCTGCGCAGCAATGCGGCGCGCACATGATCGGGCAGGCGCATGCTGCGCCCATCAGTCCAGGTCTGGGCAGGCATCACATGCGCTCGTCGGCCAGCGCGTTGATCTCTTCCAGATAATCGATTTCCGGGCTCATGCGATCGATGGGGCTGGATTCCATCGAACCGGTTGCGGTGATGCGGCTGCTGATTTTGGGGAAATAGGTCTGTTCCGGATCGATCGGCACCAGGAAGGCGCTGACACCCGGCGCGGCCATGCTCTTCTGGAACTGCTCATCATCGAGGAAATCGAGCGGCAGACGCATCACCGGCAGATCCCAGGCGGCGAACAGCTTTTCCCAGCGCGGCAGCCCCAGACCCGAGCGCGTGTCGCAACCCAGATACTTGCCCTTGAAATAGCTGCGCTGAGTCATGCGGATCGAGGCATGACCCTGATCGTCGAAGATGAAGATCTTCAGATTGAGGTTGTTGATCGCCGCCGTGCCCAGTTCCTGCATGTTCTGGGCAAAGCCACCGTCGCCCTCGATCAGGATGGTGCGGCGCCCGTCGCCGGCAATCGCTGCGCCGATCGCGCCCGACAGGCCATAGCCCATCGAGGCCAGCGACTTGTCGGTCAGCATGCGCTGGCCCAGCTTCTGGCGATAGAGCTGCATCGAAAGGGTGAAGGCACTGCCGCTCGAGCAGGGGATCACCAGATCGTCGGGCTTCGTCACCGTCTCCAGCTCCAGGATGAAGTCATAGGGCGAGATGTAACCCTCGCCGGTGTTGTTCACCGCCTCGACGCGCGGCACGGCGGCGCGCACGCTGCGCGCGAAATCGAGCCATTCGTCCTTGGCGGGCAGATCATGCTCCAGCAGACGCTGGAGGAAATCATTGGCCTCGACCTGATAGCCGAAATCGACGCGGGGATGGCCCTTGTTCAGCTCCTGAGCGTCGATCTCGACCTGCACGATCTGGGCATCGCGCCCGAATTCCTGCCAGTTGAAGCCGGTCTGCTGCATGCCCAGGCGCGTGCCCAGGGCGATGATCAGATCCGAACGCTGGATGATGATGTTCGAGCTGCGCTGCCCCCAGGTGTTGGGGCGGCCCAGATAGTTTTCGGCATCGCCATCGTAACGGTCGGCGCCATTGTAGGTCGTCATCACCGGGATGCGCAGCTTGGCCAGCCGGTCATGCAGGCGCATCGCGGTGTTGTATTCGATGCCGCCGCCGATCAGTACGATCGGGCGTTCGGCCTTGGCGTAAAGCGCGGCGACATGGTCGATCACATCGTCGCTCGCGGTCGGCAGCACCGGCGCCTTGAGCGCGGGCAGCGGCTGTTCCTCAACATCCGCTGCCTGCACATCGAGCGGCATCTCGATGAACACCGGGCCCTTGCGCGGGGTCCAGCTCTGCTCGATGGCTTCGAGGAAATCTGCCGCGCCGACCGGCTTTTCCAGCCGCTTGGCCAGCTTCACCGAAGACTTCACCAGCTCGACCCCGTCGACCTCCTGAATGCCGCGCGAACGCAGCTTCTGGCGCGCCAGATCGGCGGTCTTGACCTGGCCGCCGATCACCAGCAGCTGGCGGCTTTCCAGCCAGGCGCCGCTGATCGCGGTGACGATGTTGGTCAGGCCCGGCCCGGCGGTCACCAGCGCCAGCGCCTTGGCGGGCGCGGCGATCTCGTTGAAATATTCCGTAGCGATCCCGGCGGCGACCTCATGCACGACGGGCACGCCTGTGAGATAACGGTCCAGACTTTCCGTCAGGTGCATGATGTTGCCCCCGCCGACGTAAAAGTAATGGGTATAGCCCGCTGCCTTGAGCCAGGCGCCAATCTGATCGCTGTATTTCATGGCGGATTACCTCGCAATCGCCAGCAATGACGAAATGATGTTGTAGATTTGTTTGAACGTCATGCTTTCAGTATGAACCGCATCATAGCCCCAATCCGCATGAAGCGGCAGATGGACTTGTCCCTCGAACGGTTCGAGGTGGCTGTTCATATCATCGACATAGACGATGAACCATTTGTTCGCTTCCAGCCAACCCTGGCTCTGCGCGACGTTGATCTTGTTGCCATGGCGCCGGATGTCCTCCTGGCCGAAGACAGGCACGACATCGGCACCGTGATAGGCCAGTGCCTCCCGGATGGACTGCACATTGCGCGTCGACAGGATCGCAAAACGGTCCGGATGCTTCAGGAAAAGCGGCTTCAGCAGAAAGAAGAAGTCATAGGCCGGCATGACCTTGGGCCAGGTGGGATCGGCCATGATGACTTTGCGCGCCGCGAAAAAGTCAGCCGAGAAAGCCCAGTCATCATCATTGGGCTTTTCCTGGGGCAGTTGAGCCGGTTCGGTGGGGTTCGCCAGGCTGTAGAGCCGGTTGTACTGCCACGCATCGGTCACGACCGAACGGAACACCAGAAATTGCTCATAGGTCACGTCATGGCGAAAGCCCGGCCTGCCTGCTACCGCCGCATTCGCCACCGAATAGGCCTCGAATGCGCTGTTGAACAGCACGCCGTCAAAATCGAGAACAAATTTAACTTCCATTGGCCATGGTCCTCATCGACCGGATTCGGCGCAGAGTCGTCTGCTCTGCATTGGGCCCGAACACCAGTGTTATCGTATGCAGTCCTGCGGGAGCCCCCTGCAGCTCCCCCGCTGCTTCCATGCATCAATCGCTCAACGCGTCTGCTCTCCCGCGGTTTCGCCGGATCGGCATGGATGTCTCCGACCGACCGCGCAACGCAGCAGTCGCGCCGGGGGGAGGACCTTGCAGGATCATCCCCCGTCCATCGATCAGAGAGCCTTGCCAGCCAGGAACGCCTTCAGGCTTTCCACCATATAGACCAGGTGGTCTTCGGTCAGGCCGGGGTAGACGCCCAGCCAGAAAGTGTTGGTCGTCACCAGATCGGCGTTGGTCAGATCGCCCGACACGCGCACATCGTAACGCTTCATATAGGGCTGATGCAGCAGGTTGCCGCCGAACAGCAGGCGGGTGCCCACCTTCTTCTCATTGAGATACTGGACCAGCGCCTCGCGGTTCACGCCGCTTTCGGGGCGGATCGTGATCGGATAACCGAACCACGAGGCTTCCGACTTCGGCGTCGCCTGCGGCAGGATGAACACGTCTTCCAGCGGCTTGAGCAGCGCGGTCAGCGTGTCGAAGTTGCGACGGCGCGCGGCGATGAAGCCATCGAGATGGTCGAGCTGGGCCAGACCCACAGCCGCCTGCATGTCGGTGATCTTCAGGTTATAACCGGCATGGCCATAGGTGTACTTGTGATCGTAACCCTCGGGCAGCGTACCCAGCTTACGCGAGAAGCGCTTGCCGCAGGTGTTGTCCACACCCGGCGCGCACCAGCAGTCGCGGCCCCAGTCGCGCATCGATTCGATCACGCGCTTCAGGCGGGGCTTGTCGGTGAACACCGCGCCGCCCTCACCCATGGTGATGTGGTGCGCGGGGTAGAAGGACAGCGTGCCGATATGGCCGAAGGTGCCGACGGCCTTGCCCTCATAGGTGGCGCCCAGCGCGTCGCAACAATCCTCGACGACCCACAGATTGTACTTCTCGGCGACACGCATCACCTCGGTGAGGTCGAAGGGGTTGCCCAGCGTATGGGCGACCATGATCGCGCGGGTCTTGTCGCTGACCGCCGCCTCGATGGCGTCGGGCTTGATGTTGTAGGTCGGGATGTCGACATCCACGAACACCGGCTTCACGCCATACTGCAGCGCGGGGTTAACGGTGGTGGGGAAGCCAGTGGCGACCGTGATCATCTCGTCGCCGGGCTTGAGCGCCTCGCTGCGGAAATAATGCGAGGTCAGCGTCGAGAAGGCCAGCAGATTGGCCGAAGAGCCCGAATTGGTGGTCAGGCAGTGCTGCACGCCGATGCGCTTGGCCAGCCGCTCTTCGAAAGCGGTGTTGTAGCGCCCGGTGGTCAGCCAGAAATCCAGGCTGGAATCGACCAGATTCTGCATGTCCTGCGGGCCATAGACCTTGCCCGACACCGGCACGGCGCTCTCGCCGGGGACGAAGGTGCGGGGGCCATGGAAACGCTTGGCATATTCGCCGGTCAGCGACACGATCAGATCGCGCATGCCGGCCTCGTCCAGATCCTTGGAAAGATGCTGGAGGTCAATCAGAGTGTCATCGCCAGTCATCGTCATTCCTACTTTGCCAGGGCCCGCGCAATGGCGGCCCGATAATCATCCAAATGTTGCAGGCTGATTGCACGGGCGTCTCCGCCATCGGCCAGGGCGCGATGCCAGGTCACGATGCGGTCCAACGCCTCACCCAGCCCCCAGGCCGGACGCCAGCCCAGAATCGAGCGCGCCTTCGCGCAATCCAGCTTGAGCAGGGTGGCTTCGTGCAGCGCGGGCACATTGCCCTCGGGCCGGTCCCAGCCGCGATCGGCCTCGGTCGGCTCTCTACCATGCCACAGCGCGGCCATGCGATCGGCGATCCAGTCGACAGCGCGCGTATCATCGTCGGCCGGGCCGAAGTTCCAGCCTTCAGCCGCCCACTGATGCCCCTCAAAGAGATGCCGCGCGATCATCAAATAGCCACCCAACGCCTCCAGCACATGCTGCCAAGGGCGCACAGCATGCGGATTGCGGATGAACGGCCGCTGACCGTCGACCAGCGCGCGCACGATGTCGGGGATCAGCCGGTCGAGCGCCCAGTCACCACCGCCGATGACATTGCCCGCACGCACCGAGGCCAGCAGAGGCTGGCCCTCACCGCCGAAATAGCTGCGGCGATAGGCCGCGATCACCAGCTCGGCAGCACCCTTGCTGCTCGAATAGGGATCATAGCCGCCCATCGGATCGCTCTCGCGATAGGGCCAGACCCATTCGCGGTTCTCATAGGCCTTGTCCGAGGTGATGCAGATGATCGAGCGCAGCCCCGTCACCCCCAGCGCCGCCGCACGGCGGCAGGCGTCGAGCACGTGAACCGTGCCCTGCACATTGGTGGCATAGGTTTCGACCGGCGTCTCATAGGACAGGCGCACCAGCGGCTGGGCCGCCAGATGAAACACCACCTCGGGATCGGCGGCCTGGAAAGCGGCTTCCACCGCCGCCAGATCGCGGATGTCGCCCTCGATATGGGTAACCAGCTCGTCGATGCGGGCCTGGCGGAACAGGCTGACCTCTTCGGCGGGCAGAGAAAGGCCGGTGACCTTCGCGCCCATGCCCACCAGCCAGAGCGCCAGCCAGCTTCCCTTGAAACCGGTGTGCCCGGTGAGCAGAACCCGGCGACCGCGCCAGAAATCAGCCGAGAGCACCTCCGCGCCGGCAAGACCTGCCGCCACGTCCTTCACGCTGTCCACAGGGGTCACCATACTTTCCAGGGAGCCCCGTCAACCCACAGCTTTTCCAGATGCTGACGGTCGCGCAACGTATCCATGGGCTGCCAGAACCCCTTGTGATGCCAGGCGACGAGTTCGCCATTATGCGCAAGCGTTTCGAGCGGCTTCTGTTCCCAGACGTTGTCGGGGCTGTCGATCAGATCGACCACGCTGGGGTCCAGCACGAAGTAACCGCCGTTGATCAGGCCGCCATCGCCCGCCGGCTTTTCCTTGAAGCTGCGGACCAGGTCGCCCTCGAACTCCAGCGCGCCGAAACGGCCCGGAGGAGAGACGGCCGTGATCGTCGCGCGCTTGCCATGGGCGCGGTGGAATTCGAGCTGGGCGGTGATGTCGATATCG